>Ga0307930_1000733_pt1 | contig 26334 bp, 35 predicted proteins | sample OrgLakmetageno46_FD_203161 | JGI IMG/M metagenome (GOLD analysis project Ga0307930, IMG submission 203161) | Saline water microbial communities from Organic Lake, Antarctica - #46 | ecosystem: Environmental > Aquatic > Non-marine Saline and Alkaline > Saline | place: Antarctica: Organic Lake...
TTCGTTATTCTTCTGTTAAACACGCAACAAACGACATGCACAGCAATTGCATCACATGCGCCACCAGTACAGCACGCTCTTGTCGCCCAATGTGTACTTTTTAGAAGGCGACGTGTTGAACGCCCACACGTTGCGCCGCGCCGCCGTGCACTCTGCAGTGGGTTTGCTAGCGTTGTCGCCACCGGAGCATTTGCCCCATTCGGACAACGATCGAGCGAGCCTCCTTGCACTAGGTTTGGGAACCGTTTCTGAGGGTTTTAAGTTATTATTTGTCATAGAGCAAGAAGTTCTTATTATACACTGCTTCGAATCAACTAACGCTTCGGGAACATAGCAGAAATTCGTCATCGCATTTTCTTTTCTCAATTCTCTCCTTTCTTTGCTTTAAGTTCCGGCGTTTTGAACCTGGGGCAGGTGTGTTGGACCATTATTTGAAAGAGTGCAAGCGAGCCGACTTCGGCGCCGTCTTTGATTGGGCGTCGCCTAACTCGTTTCAGCTCACGATGGACCACGTGCCCTCGGCATCGGAAGCAATGAAAGGAGGCAAGGGCGTGGATGGGACCAGTATCGACGTGGTGCTGCCGAACCTGACGTTAAAAGACCATCTTTACGCGAAAAACAGACAATTGCGTTGCCACCACCGTTTTGCGGTTAGATAGAAATGCAACTGTTTTTTTTTCAAATGTGGATTTTACGAATATATCATCCCAACGATTGATTTTGTAAAGATTAGCTAGCGTAAGTATTCGCCTAGCTCATACTGTTTTGCATCTTCCACGCAATCTCGTCGAACAATTCGATGTATTTCTTTCGTATCAGGCGGGTCGCATGCTTCCAAGACCGTACATTGCTGGCATCTTCTCGATGGCGTTTTACACTCCTGGTAAAGACAATGATGCTTTTATCGTACTAGAAAGAAGTACTAAAAAAATGGATTTTTTTCGCGCGTCTGGTACTAGCAATGCCCTCGTAGTTATTCGCTCTGCCATTTTACACCTCTCCCTCGTTCTTTACGTCTTTCATTGCATTCCTCGCATTTCCAACAACAATACCTCAATACATTAGGCGTCCTGGAGCTCTTCGAAGCGCTTATTGACCCCGCCAAGTCGTTTCAAGTCTCCATGACCTGGGTAGTGCCCATCCCCAGCGACCACCACTACGGCCCGTATTCCAAATACGCCAAAGTCCTTCTGGCCGACGGGGCGGTACCTCTAGGCTTGCTTCGCGTCTCCGACGGCCCGCTTCCTTTCGCCAACTGCGCCACTCCAGGCAACAGTAAACTGAAGCTGGACCCTGGTGACTTTGTCTTTGTCCTCGCGCCCGTGGCCTGGGCAGCGCAGCATCTCGCGCAACCAGCTTTTTCCAAGGTGGAAAACTTATGAGGAAACTGCGATGCTCGTCTTGGTGCTGTAGCACCTGCAGAGTTAAAAGGCAACTGCGTTCTGACTGTTGTGCAAAATTTGGAATGTACCTGCACGCATCAGGCACAGGAATCAAGGCCGTGAATTGCGCCCTCTTATTACTCACTTCATTTAAAGTGCTTGAAGTGCATCCGTGCATCTGTGTTCTTCTTGAACGCAAGAGCTTATGTTTTCGTGCGTAGTTCATGCGTTTATGCCACGAGCCACCTAATCTCCACCCGAACCCGGCCTATAGCGGATTATAACCCGAACCCGGGAAAAAAACCATAAAAAGAAGAGCGCGCATTTGATACACTATATTGGGAGGTAGTTATTCGATTTCTCAATGCAGCTCCAAAGAATTCATTTCGCACACAACAGTTGCGGAGGAGACTTCCGCGCTCCATCATCTGCCCTGAAGCATCTGCTTAAATCACTCTGGGCCAACAAGCCCCGCCGCAGCTGCGCGCCGCAAAAGCAGCTCCGTGGAAGGTCTTGTTTTGCTCGCTTGAGCATTATTGGTAAGGCCAACGAAGGGTGCTCCACTCGACATGTCCACCTCGTCGTTCGCATCGTTGTCAACACGACCAATCAATTCCATGGTCAATTCAAGCGATGCATTATCCGCCCCTCCTGCTCCTCCACCGTCTTTTGTTGCTTCTGCATTGGAAGGTAAGTTGAAGCTGAGCCACCACGCGAGCGAAACGCAGTCGGTGTCTGGCGAGGCAACAATAGTTGGTTCACCTTGAGCTTGCGTGGAAGAAGGAGGAGAAGGAGTCAAGACGCAAGCATCTGCGTAAACTTGAAGCTTCAGCAACTTGTGCGCGTCGCGAATACTCTCATCAATGCTACTGCTATCACCGCCATTTCCACTGCTGTTAGCCGTGGAAAGGTTCCACGGCGGCGGTTTGCCTGCGAGCGCGGCGCGAAACGAGGCTAACGCTTGAGGCAACGGTCTGGCGGCCGCCATGCAGTTCGTGAGGCCCTGCAGTAGGTGACAGTCAGCGTGTTGCGTTTGAGTCGAAGACGTGGAAGAGGTGTTCACACCATTGAAGACGCATGGCACAGCAGAGAAGAAGTCATACAGCACATCCCTTAAATGCAAAAAGAGAGAGATTCCAACATTTACACAAACGAAACTCGACAAATGTTGGACGGGAAAAAAAAAATCCGCTCAAGTGTTTGTTTCTCGTGTACCTCTTCCGTGGCAATGTGCTCACAAATTGCCCGCATGTGTTGGCCGATGTCTTCACCCGCATACACCGCTAGAGCACCTCCGGGCACTCCGCTCGAGCGTGCCTTGACATAGGTCGCCTGCTTGGTTGCTGCCACATTAGACCCTATTTCCATTCCGGCACCACCAGAAGCTGCAGAAGCTGCGGCGACATTACTCGCCAGTTCCAAGGCAGCAACGCCGCCTGCGGCCGCAGCCCCATGCGCTGCGGCCCCCATTTCCGCTGATAGAGTCGCGTACTCCAGCGCTACGCCACCACTGGTACTAGCATCACTGCCGCCTATTCCACGAAGCATGACGGTGTAGCCCGGTACCAGCGACCAAGCGATCGCCACTTCGGCGTGATGAGGTTGGCGCACGCTGTTGCCACTGCCATCATCTCGGTGAGGGCCTTGGCGTAGAGATGCACAGAGGTCCTCCCTAGCGTGTTCTGTCATGGTGCTCTGGATCGCGCGTGCCAACTCGGCGTACGCTCCCAAGGCTTCTAACTGGCGTGTGAAAGCACCAGGTGTTGGGAGACTCGCAGGGCCGCCGCGAAGTTTGAAACTATCCTCACCACCACCATTGTTGTTGTTGTTGCTTCTTATGCAAGTTAGCGGCACGCGTGACACTTCACGAACTACGGTAGCAGGTGCTGTGTTAGGGCCGTTGCTGTTATCAGGTGAGGTGGCAGCAGTGTAACCATCGTGAGCGGACGGCAAAGGGCAGGCACTGGAAGGATTCCCTCGCTCAAGGACAGCGTTCAGAGATAAAGGGCACGCCCATTGAGGTTCTTTTCGGGTTTCAGCTGAGGTAAGGAGTTGGCGGCGATGCTTAGGATCGGTGTATGGGGGAGGTAGGTTTGCGGAAAGAGGGACACGAGTGGGATCGTTGAGAACGTAGTAGTCGTCCGGTGAACCTGTTGCAAAAAGAAAGAGTGAAAAGGATGAATGCGCGTCTATTAAGACAGCCTTGCAGGACTACTGCATTTCGTTGGTGAATACAAGGAAATATCTCGAGCACGTGCATGGTGCACTCATTTCGCACAAATACCTGCTTTTGCGCGCAGGTAGCCTTTTTGCTCAAGGAGGCTCCGAATTTGGCGCCGGCGGTGGGTCTCGTGATTGTGCTCCACCACGATGGCCCCGAACGCATAGGTCCTGCGAGGAGGCTCGCTGTGACTGCCAACATCGCCGGCGTTGGCTTCAGCACCCCTGGATGCGTCATGCATTCCTAGCTCCGATGAGTTGTAGTCACCGAAAGGAAAAGTCGACAGCACGTCCAACTCGCAGCCCTCGCAGTCCAAGCTCAGGAACTCTACAAACGAAGGAGCCTGCGCGGATTTCAGTACCTCGGCCAAGGTTTGGGTTTGCTTCGACTGCGTCGGCGCAGCACTGGCGTCCCACCCGTTGCGAATGCCCGTGTTGGTGGACACAATGCCCCCGTACATGCCTGAGAAGGCGCCACCGGTGCTGCCAGAACCACCACCACCTGACGAGATTTGACAAAGAACTTCAAAAGAGTGTTTCAAGAATGCTGTGCAAGAGTATTGAGCATCCTTTGTATTGTTGGATTGGCTTCCTAGGTTGGGAGTTAGAGGTGACTTGGCTGTGTCATTGTAACGAACAAGACACAACAAGCAGAGAATACAACTCCTAGGGCATACTCTTTACCACCATTAATTAACACCGCGTGGTCGAGGGCGAAGTCCACGGTCTGGTTGGGAATGCTTGCCAGGCAAGCGTGAGCGTTGAAGCAATTTGGGCGGCTCAATTCTAAGGCTGCGAAATGGGGGTCACTGGCTTCAACGCAGACGCCGCGCCACCCAAAGCTGGACTCCAATGCCATGGTTTGCGACAAGCTCACCCCGTCGTTGGCACCCACGTCGACGAAATACAGCGGTGGAGCATCGTGGCCGCGGCGGTGGGGGTAGACCTAGAATTATAAAAGGAATATGATATGTTAAAAATACGTACAATTGGACACCAAGTAATTTGAAGAGGGCAGCGCCAGCATTTGAAGAGGAAGCACAAGTAAATACTGCAGAAAACGCTTGTAAAAGGACAGTGTTCTCTCCGGCGTGTTCCATCTCCTAGTATTCGCAATCCAACCTCTTCGACAAGCCACTTGTCCGTTAGGCTCGCGCTCGTCCATGCTACAACATCATGGTTACTGCTGCTAATGCTAACATCAGCATTGCGACTCGCAGCATTGCTAGTAGCGTCACTGCCCGCAGTTTGTGCGGCTGCCACGAACACAACTACTTCCGCTGCAAGCGCTTGAGCTTCAATAGCGCTCGCTCGTGCACGCTCCGCCATTTTGCTGGCCGCTGCAGCATCGTGCGCTGCCGCCAGGGCTAAGACCACGGCGCGTTCAGCAGCTACGAGAGCCGCTGACAGGGCCTTGGTTTGACGCTCTCCAGGGCCCTTGCCACTGGTTTCGCTGTGGTTGCCTACCGCATACGCAGCACTTCGCCCAGATGCGAGGGCTAGCTCCGCGTTGCGCGCTGTCACTACCGGGTCCATCGGCGGCTGGTACGGTGTCAAAGTTGCGACTCCATCCACTACTCCCGTTACCAAGCGGGCAGCTTGCACTAGAGTTGAGGCTGCTGTAGAAGCTGCTGTGGAAGCATCCGTTGCTGCTTCGTTCTTCTCCGCTGCAGGAGCCGCTACTGGAGCACAACAAGCCCAAAGGAACAGAAGAACCCTGGGGCGCGGAATATCTAGCATAGTAAGAACGCCTCTCTATGCCTAATTATTGAAGGATAGGCGGCATGAGGCTTCGGTATCTTTATCCGTGCCTCTATAAAAACTCGAGCTAGGGTTGGTGCGTTTTTAAAGCGAGCAGCCGAGCAACGCTCTCTACAGGGTAGCGGAATTTGAACCCAGAAGAGCTTGATCCCTTCTTGGCTTGATGCTCAAAAAGCGCCGCAGTAGTCTACTTCCTGATATATGATGTTCGACTACTCGTGTACTCGTAGCTCGTCAGTAATGCAGTAGTGGCTCTTCCAGGAAGGCTACGTGGAGCTATAATCAAGGGCACTATTACTGCGAGGCTCAAAGCCAACGCTCTCTTGTATTCCCCGAAAAAATTTACGATTTCAAGTTTCAAGGTAAGGCTCCAGGTTGAAAAATGCAGTGGCATTCCCAGCAACAGCAGCAACAGCAACAGCAGCAAGGGCCACCAATGCAGCAGCCGCCGCAGGCCTATGGAATGATGCCTCAGCAAGGGTATTCGGGGCAAGCAAATGTAGGGGCCATGCAGCAGCCACAGCAATATCAGCACCAAGCACAGCCCCAGCAACAGTACTACGCTGCCGCACCTTCTCAACCACCTCTGTGGATGCCTCCGATGGACCAAGCTGCAGCTTACGAGTCTTTATTCCGAGAAGCTGACCCCGCTAACGCGGGCACGGTGGCCGGTGGTGCCGCTGTCGAATTCCTTCGCCGTTCAGCTCTCCCAGACGAAACTCTCCGCTTGGTACAATCTTTCTTAGTTTATTAAAGAAGCTATACTATCATATCCTTACCTTTTTTTGACCTTTCTATTGCCTACAGATATGGACACTCTCTGATCGACTTGGAGGAAGGCTGACCCGCAATGAATTTTTCGTGGCCATGCGATTTGTCACGATTGCGCAGTCGCCATATGGCGCTCAACCTCTATCGATTGATGCTTTGATGTCTACTGGGCACGTTAGCCTTCCTCTACCAAGGATGACTTCGGCTCCAAGCAAGGATCCTTTTGGGTCCTTATTTGCCACTGCCGCCAGTGCTAGGTCAGCATCAGCAGCGGCACCAACAGCAGTGCAACCTGTAGTTCCTGCGGTGGCTCCAGCAGCCGACGACGATTGGGGTGACAGCGACTTTACAGAAGCACCTATGCAACCTCCCACTTCTGCCACCTCCGGCTTCGCTCCAGCTATGCTCCCTAATTATATGCAACCCTCTCCAGTTGCAGTGCCACCCCCAACAGAGGATGATTGGGGCGATAGCGATTTTTCCGAAGCTGCACCAGCTGGTGCAGTAGATAATCAAGTTGGAGTTGAAACAAGTGGCCAAGACGACTGGGGAGACAGCGACTTTGCCAGTGCACCGTCTGCTGCTGCAGAGACGCCAGATTCTCTTCTTGGTGGCAACTTCACACCTGGCCAAGCTACGTCTCCTTTGAATGATGGCTCAGATGACCTTATGGGCGCGCCTGACCAGATGGTTTCTACTCCAGGGGCTCCAACAGAAACGACCGTTGAAGCTTCTGAAGTAAAGACTGATCTCATTGCTAGCCTCATCGCCTCAAATTTGGGCAGTGTGAGCACGAAGTCGCCTGTGGCCTCAAAACCATCTTTGCTTGAGCTCCAGAAGCAGAAAGAAATGACGAGTACCGCAGGTGATTCTTTCGACGATTGGAAACCTCCATCTCAAGCAGTGATGATGGCCTCCGAAGTTTCGGTTGCAAACAAAATGGCGGCAATAGACGCGCTAGCAGAGATTGACCTCGTAGCTGAAACGGAAGAGTGGGACGATTTCGCCGACGGCACTGAAAACGTGGCAGTTGCTGCACCTGTCCAGGAGGTGCCAGTGTCTTCTGAAGATGACTGGGGCGATGGTTTTGAGAGCGCAGCACCAATGCCTCAACCAACCACGGAGCTTGAAGCGGACCAAAATCAGTTGTCAAGAAGCATCGAATTTGGCGGTGCAGTAAGCTCCGTATCTCGGGCCGATAACCCGTTCGAGGACTTCGATGATGATTTCATGAGTGCTGATCCTGCACCCTTAGACTCTGCTGCTGCTCGTAACATCGTTAATCCAGCAAGAAGTAGGAGTCCTTTTGGAGAATTCGATGACGCTTCCAATAGCACTGTGCCCACTGCAACAGTACCAGCCGTCTCCGCCTCAGGAGCAGCGGACGATGATGATTGGGGTGATGATACGGATTTCAAAACTGTTGAGACTATCAATAAACCGTCCGTGGCCGATGATCCATTTGAAGGCGTAGATGGCAGTACCAACAGCGATGCAGCATTGGCATCTGAATCTGCCACTTTTTCATCTGTTCACGATGTCAGTGCTAACAAATTAGACTCACATTCAGGCGATCATTCCAAAACAACAGATATAGTTACCGAAACGAAATCGTCAGATGTGAGCGACCCGTTTGCTGATATTGACGATGCTGCTGAAGGAGCGTCTCCTGTATTATCCGCGCCCGCTGTAACATTGGATGGCAATGCTGACGACGATGACTGGGGAAACGACTTTTCCTCTGACCCAACTGTAGGTGCTGATGACCAAGCGGGAGAAGTTGGCTCAACCTTCAAAGCTAGTTTTGACGGAATTAAGCCAGATTCTGATCCGGAGGTCAAAGATTCCATCTCAATGACCACAGGTGACGACGACTGGGGCAGTGGTGACGTGTTTGCGACTGCTGCAGCACCAAGCTTGTCAATAGAGAGCGACAGGGTGGACCCACACGGAGGAACTCAAAGCGTTTTTCCATCGCAGAATTCCGTTACAGCAAATGCAGGAGAGGACGATGAGTGGGGCGATGATTTTGCGAGTGCACCTGCCGCCTCTTTGCCAATCAATGAAGCACGCACGACTTTTGACTCCGGTTCGTTTGACAAAAATGTCAGCGATACGCCTGCAGGATCTTTTGCCTCAGAACCATCGAAAGGAAACCGTGAGGCTAATGACAATTTTGCGGGAATATCAGCACCCAAAGCTTCATTGGATGATCCATTTGGAGAGTTCAATAATTCTGCCATGGCCGCTGCAGACAAACACGATCAAGTCAACGACATTGTAGTTGATGACGAGGCCGAGAGCTGCATGCTTCCTGAGCTCCTGGAGAAGCTCCTTTCGTGTGAGCTGCTTAACGAAGCCTTGAAATGTACGCGGCACATGGAATTAGAGTCCGAATTGACGAAGTTGAAAGTAGAAAAAGCCGAAGCAGCGGCAGACGATCGATTTGAAGACGCTGCTGCGTACCGCGACAAAATTAACACCGTTGCTGGAAAGCTTTCTCCTGAACCTACCATTCTTGAGTGGCGATCTGCTGCCAAGCACCGCCCCTCAGGGTCAGTCCTCGACAAAATGTGCGCGGAAATGGACGAGACTTCTGCCCAAAAGTTCAGGCAAACATTTTGTGCCGGCGACTCGTTAGTGACTCACGCACGGAGAGATCTTGCGGGCGCTGCAGACCGATTGCATCGAGCGAAGAGGTGCGCTGTTTTCTCTCGAGCTATTCGGTCTTCGCACCAGGCTCAAGGTGCTGTCTGGGAGCAATCTTTAGGTGTGGTTTCCATGCACCTTGCGCTCCTCGAAGAGTGCCTGCCGCCAAGTTCTCAATCGGACCTTACTGACGAACTGGTTAAGGTACCAACTTGGGAAACGTTCGTCCGAGGCGTTGCCGAAATGATTGGGGTGGCTGCTCGGCTTCTGGCCTCAGCTCAGGACGCGTTTTGGGAACCCAGTTCAGGCGCACAACTTCGTTCGAGTCAGGACTTGGTCGACATTGCTGGTCGAATTGCAACGAATTTACGAGCTGTAAAATGCCCAGAACTTGCTAATTTCGTTGAGACTCGAGCTGAAGTGGGTCTAGTTACTGCTCCGATTGATGCTCCAGTTTGTGCATTGACCTGGTTTCCGACGAATGAAGAAGACGAACACACCGTGCTCGTTGAGAAGGCGCACTGTCTAGCAGCTAGCGGAAACTTCTTCGTAAATTGCGTACAGGGCCACGGCGGTGTGAGCGGTCTCTCTGAGGCGCCGCGTTTATGAGAACCAAGAGATTGATATGTGGCCCTATTGAATCAAAGATAGCTACAAATATCGGCCGTCAGTTGGTGAATACTTCGCTGCAGCTGCAGCTTATACTGCGCATTTTTGCATCACCAGCTTTTATTCTTTTATGGCGATGGGTCTCAAATTTGTATTTGGTTTAGCCATTCTTATCCTTATGAATTCCCCAGTCCAAAGCCATGAATAATTTTAGCTCTACTTCGGCCTTCATTTATCAAGTAGTAAATCGTTAACTGTTAATTGTCCACTGCCAAGTGCCAAGAATTAAGGCCCTAGGTGCCCATAGAAATTAGTGAACCCCGTCCACTCCAAAGAATTCCATGCCCGCAGCCGCATGGAATAATAGGTTTTGCACTACTGCATCCAGAGTGACTTGAAGTTGTTTTTCGCTTCTTTTCTCGAGCCATCGCAATACCAAAAAGGTGTCTAGGGCGCTGTTGGGCGCTCAAACACGAGGACAATTTCGTCGGTGACCATCAAATCGTTGGTCAGAAGTGCTGCCACGACTTTGTCCCAGCCGTTCGAGCCTTTCGACTGTCATAAGTAATGGTGCAGAAGACAGATATCAGAGAAAGGAAATGAATTGGGAGCTACGGTTGAGCTACTGGTAGTAATTTGACTCGTAAAGACGATAGGCGACCACTGCTTCTTTTTTTAAGTTATCTCACAGTATTACAAACGGCATCAAAGAATGAAAAATCCAACAGCTTTAAATTTTTATAATCCGACCTGTTTAACAACATCGTAAAAGCCTGGCTGTTTGCCGCGCCAGTAGGTTGTAAAGCGAAGGACATCTCCCACCTAGAAGTATGCGTACGGTAATAACGAATCAGATGCGTGCATTTTTACTGTAGTGCTTTTGAAATGCATGTCCAATTAACTGCAGCGGCTAGCATTACGGCACATCCATAAAATTATTTTCCTTACTTTTTCTCCGCCCTTGCCGTCCTTGGTGCAAAGGCAAAGTCCTTCCTCATTGGGTGGGGCAACGTCAAGACCAAATGGCAAACGATACCGCACCTCTACAAGTTCTGATGATGGTAGCACCTACAGGATTGAGATTATTTCAGCTTCACAGTTGTTTGCCTAGTTTTGAAGCCAACACTAGCGTATGTATGATCTCACCGGCGGGAATTTCATGTTGGCGGTACCGTACTCAGTGATACCCTTTTGTGGCAACACAATACTCGTCGTGAACTCTTCCCGCCCTGGTGCGGGCTCAGCAAACATCCTCCCAGATGGCACCGTTTGCCGCACAATTGCCGGCTGACGCATCAAAAAAGCATCAGAGCTAATGGCGGCAAGCATGATTAGAGCTAGGCGAAACATATTCTTGAATGTCTTATAGGAGAACGCAGGGGCCCGTCTTTGCAATGATACAATAGTTCAAGTGATGACGCGAATGATCAATGTGACCTAACAAAATGACGAGGTTTCCAGCTTTCCAGCAACAAACCGCTACAAGAAAAAAATGGACGTACTCAGGTGTTCTAATGTAGTATTTAACCGAAGGAATGGCTCGAACGACGAACGACTTCACAGCGGAGGAGAAGAGAGAGACAACAAGCAAGCCAACAAGCCAACCAGAGGAAGTAATAGCCTGTCGCCTTTCGCCTGGGACTTGCCCAGTGTCCAGAGTCTTGAGGTCCTCGGGTGCATGAGCTAGAGGAAGCACATTGTTTCAAATGGCGTCTAAGTCAATTAAGGACATTACCAATATCCTAGAGGATGAAGAAGCGCTTCGCTATGAAGAGGAAATCAGGTAATGAGCAGCGCGGCAGAGACGCCATTAGAACCGATGTATCATTGCGTAGAACATTTCCGCCCTGCCTCTAATATTGTAGCCCTTTGCAGTTAAGTCTTAGCTCGGACAACATGCAGTTATCTACACCAATATGAGCCTGCTCAGCTCTTCGCCTGATAAAGGAACCCATCCACCGCTTACCTCCCCTCTCTTGCCGCCTTGCAATATCATGCACCCTCTATGGTAGCCGCAACCCGTACTTGTTGGACTCCTGGACCAAGTACTTGCTCTTTCGCAAGAGCGCGAAAGGGCGGGTGCGGTACGTGATTTACGAGCGCGCGCTCAAGTGCTTGCCGCGGAGCTACAAGCTGTGGCGCGCTTACTTGCAGGAGCGGACCGCCGCGCTCAAGGACAAGGCCATCACCGACAAAGGGTGCGCGGCAGACAACAAAAACATGATAGAATATATTTAGAAAATGTGTAGCCCTAGCCGTAGCCCTCACGAAAGTACAACCCGGCTCATTAGGTGTACCTTCTTTCTCTGTCTCGTCCCTTGCATCACCCCAACTTCCTGTTCGTTAGTCTTGATATGCATGCATGCATGCGCGCCTGTGTGTTTTGGTGCGTTGAGCAGGTACACGGTGCTGATGAACACCTACGAGCGTGCGCTGGTGCACTGCCACAAAATGCCGCGCATTTGGTTGGACTACGGCGAGCTGCTCATGAAGCTCCAAAAGGGCACTTTGACCCGCCGCACGTTCGACCGAGCACTGCAGGTATACACTTCGAGGGACTGGACTGCTGAGTTTCAGGGAGTGTAGGGGGTGAACATATTTTTGAACCAATCTGAATGCGGTTGACTACTCGGTAGCGTGCATGTATCCTCCTCCTCCTCCTCCTCCTTTTTCTTCTTCTTTCTTCCTTTTACTTCTTCTTGCTTCGTCCCGTTGTCCGTGCCATCGTCGTGTCGCAGGCGCTCCCCATCACCCAGCACGACCGAGTGTGGGCGCTCTACCTGGAGTGGGTGGAAGCATTCGGAGTGGTGGAAACGGCCGTGAAAGTCTACCGGCGCTACCTGATGTTCGACCCGGCCCACACCGAAGCTTACGTGGACTATCTGGACCAGGTACGTAGAGAACGATTCAACAAGGAATAATAGGTGCGGAAATAAGGGGAAGGGGGAGAAGAAGGAGAGGCGGGCAAGAATGTGCGTAAGTTACTTCATGGTTAGCCTTCTCTATTTCTACTTACACCACTTTCCGACCGGATTTCTCTTCAAGTTTGCTGCTAACACACTGCCCCCCATCCTGTGCGTCCTCCTCCTCATCACCCCCCCCTTAAGGTGGGCAATTACGAAGAAGCAGCAGTGCAATTGGCGGCATGCGTGAACGACGACGACTTCGTGTCCCCCAAAGGACACTCCAAGCACGCCATGTGGATGCGCTTGTGCGACCTGTGTGCTGACCACCCTAATGAAGTCGCCAAATCCCTCAAGGTAATATTAGCTTACTTCAGAAAAAAAATGCAAATTGGAGTCAAAGAAGACTGAAAGTGTGTTTGATTCTTGCACGTCCTTTGTTTTTCATTCTTTCCCTTATTGCGTGTACTCGTTCGTACACTTTTCTTTCTTCTTTCGGCCGTTTTTGCGCGTGATTTTCAAGCTCTCCCACCTCAATTTATCGCTGCTCCATCCTTCCCCATGTCCTCAATCCTCCTCTGTACATGTGCCTGCCCCCTCCCCCTCAAAAGGTGGACGCCATCATCCGCTCGGGCTTGAGCCGTTTCTCCGACGAGGTGGGGCGCCTGTGGTGCCGCCTGGCCGACTTCTACATCCGGAGCGGGCAGTTCGAGCGCGCCAGAGACGTGTTCGAGGAAGCAGTGGCCAGCGTGACCACGGTATGCGTGTATTGTATTAGGGCAACGACACATGTTAGTGGCACATTGGGATGAAGGTGGTAACGATGGGGCAATGCCGTACATGGAGGATAGTGGGGACCCCTCCTAGTTTTTTTCTTCGTCTTGCAAGAGTATCCGGTATCGAAGTGTCTCGTCAACTCCTGTGCTCATCTTTTTACTTCCTACATACTACAATAGGTGCGAGACTTCACCACGGTGTTCGACACATATGCTCAATTTGAAGAAAGTGTGCTGTCGGCGAAAATGGCCGCTGCAGACGAAGATGACGACGAAGAGGATGACGAGGTAAAATGAGTAGAAGACTTCTTCTTTAAATGCATCAAGCTCAATTCTTTCCTCTTCTTTTTGCTCTTCTGATCTTTTTTTTCCCAGTGTTTTTTTCGCCGCATAACTCTGTGAACTCCTTCCTCTCTGTGCATCATCACTTCCTGGTTCCTCCTCTGTAGGACGACGACGACGACGCCGACGTGGGCGGCGAAGACGTGGATTTACGGTTGGCCCGCCTGGAGCACTTGATGGAGCGCCGCCCCCTGTTGCTGTCCTCGGTGCTCCTGCGCCAAAACCCGCACAACGTAGTGGAGTGGCTCAAACGAGTAAGTGGCAATTTGGCGGCGGTCTATTGAGTAAACACGATTATCGTGGGCATCGTTGCACGCAGTCGTGGTTCTCTTCTCTTGAGCTTTGCGCGAGTGTCCCTGATTCGTTCCTTTGCCTTTGGCCTCACACGCACAAGCATCATCTCTTGCAAAAAAAAAAACCCTCACCCCTGCATTTCATTGTTGTGATGTATGCTTTCAGGTGGAGCTCTACAAAGCCGCCAAAGATTTGCGCGCAGTGATTGTGTGCTACACCGAAGCCGTGAAAACCGTGGACCCATTTCAGGTATATTTTTTGCTAATATATTGGCGTATTTCTGTGTATGCGCGCGATTCGTGATTCTCACTTCGATTCTGATCTCCTCATTTATCCTTGCCCCTTGCATGTTTCCCAACCACAGGCGGTGGGCAAGCCGCAAGATTTGTGGTTGGGTTTCGCCAAGTTTTACGAGGAGCACGGAGACGTGGCGTCGAGCCGTAACATATTAGGGCGGGCAGTGGAGGCCCCGTTCAAGCAAGTGGACGACCTCGCGGCGGTAATTGTGATGTAGCTCAGAATGCAGAAAATAGAAAGTATGGGTTGTAGACCAAAGAAAGAGTTTTCGTGTGGAGAAAGGTTTACATTTCAGAGGTTTCTTTTTTATCAATGGAACAATATGTACGTTTTTAACGTTACGATTTTTCAAAATGTTGTTGTGATTACATGTTTTCTGACGCCTTTTACCTCCATTCTTCCTTCTTATTGGCGATGCAGGTATGGTGCGCATGGGGGGAAATGGAATTGCGGCAAGCCGAACATCTCTCGGAGCAGGCCGAAGCCGCAGCAACAGCCGCCAGTGAAGGTGCACCGAGCGACGACGACCCGGATGAGCTGGCCTCGGAAGCGGCAGCAGGCTACCAGGCCGCACTGGAGGTAATCATAGATGCCAAATTGTAGTAGTGGTTAGATGGTTTGATGGTAGTTGTTGGTGCTTGCTGCAGTTATAAGGGATGCGGAAAAGATTATTCAAATGCTGCCGCACCCTTAGTCAAGCATTTTGATTCTCGTTGTGACTTATTATTTCACGAATTACCGCTTGACTTTTCTCTTTCCTGCACATCTACTCTAAACATATTCATACCCTCACCTCATTCTCTCTCACTGTCTTTTTATTCTTCTGCCTACTTTCTCCTATCCTTCTCACCCCACCATTCTCAGGTCATGCAGCGCGCTACTGCAGAGCCCTCCGCGGCAGTGGTGAAAGCTCGGGCCATAAGCCAAGCTGGCGTGGGGGGCGGCCGCAGTGGCGGCGGCGGTGGCGGTGCGATTCCGGTGCAGGAGCGGGTGCACAAGTGCGTGAAAGTCTGGACCTTGTATTTGGACCTGGAAGAGTCATTGGGCACCGTAGACTCGGCCCGCGCGGCTTACCACAAGCTCATGGACTTGAAGATTGCTACGCCGCAGCTGGTAAGGCGGAAGAGGATGGGATCGGAAAGAAAAAGAGAGAAGTTGAGTGAATGAAGAGGGGAATGAAATGGATTAAATATTTAGATTAGGATATATTTTTATGAAGTACGGTAGTACAATTTGCCTCCTACCAAATGCTATTATGTGTGTATGCGCATTGCACAAAATGGCTGATCGGTTTATTTGGTTAAACGATGCATTTTCCAGGTGCTCAATTTCGCGGCCTTTTTGGAAGAGCACGAGTACTTCGAAGAGTCGTTTACGGCGTTTGAGAAAGGAGTGTCAGCGTTCAAATGGCCACATGTGAAAGTGCTTTGGCACGCCTACCTCGACAAGTTCCTCGAGCGGTAATTGGAAAAAAACAAAAAATAGAGTGCAAATAATAAGGAGAAAATATAAGAAAGCATCGACAATTGTACACGAAGTACTAATCGTCTCGTATTTCATCTACTCTGTTTTTTTTCATGTAATACGTTCTCACTGCGTTGGGTTCTTTCTCTCCATCAATACCCCCCCACACATGCTATAGGTACGGTGGCTCCAAACTCGAGCGGTCTCGGGAACTGTTTGAACAAGCGCTGGCTTCCAAAGTGCCACCCAACCAGGTACAGTGCTAGCTAGCGGGTAGGCGTGCATTGATTTGAGTGGACAGGATTTGAGAAGCTAGACAGGGAAGAGATGGACGAAGAAATGCGACATTCTTTTTTCTTCTTGCTCGTTTGTAACTCTCCATGTGTGTAACGACCTGTATCTTCGTCTCTTCTTTTATACTGCACTTCAAACAGGCCGCCGAGCTGTACTTGAAGTACGCGAAGCTGGAAGAAGACCATGGCCTCGTGCGCCACGCCATGGCGATCTATGATCGGGCGACCAAGGTATGGAAATGTGTATTGAAAAGGGAGGAAAAGATAAGTGCAAGTGAAGAGAAAATCAACTTATTTTAAATTTCTTATCCGTCATGACCACACTGATTCTTTTGTCTTTACCTCATCTATCGACTTGTCTCCTACACACCCTCATCTTCTCGTTTGAAAAAAACAAAACGGAAAAACGAAACAAACATCAACCAATCAACCACTCCCAACAGGCAGTGACCGACCAAGAGCGTTTGGACATGTACCGTCTGTACATTCGCAAGGCCGAAGCTTACTTCGGCGTAACGCGCACCCGGGAGATCCACGAGCGAGCGCTGTCGGCTCTCGGCGACAAGGACGCGCAATTGATCGCCCTGGATTACGCCAACCTGGAGAAAAAACTCGGTACATTTTTTTTTTTCGTCAAGACATGCGCCCTTGAGGAGAGCATGCTTTTTCCCTTTTGTATATTCTCTGCGTCGACCGTCCCATCATCCACCAAAATCAGCGCTCTCTTTCTTTTGCCTACACTTGTTTCAACTCATCTTACTCTTGCTTGATGCTCACGACGCCCATGTATATGGCCACTTCCCCCCCTTCCTTCTAAAAACCACAGGCGAAGTGGACCGGGCGCGCGCGATTTTCACGCACGGCGCGCAGTTTGAGAACCCCAAGCGGGTGCCCGACTTCTGGAAGGCGTGGCACGATTTCGAGGTACTTGGAATCATGATGATGATGGGACTTTTAATGCGTTCATTTCATTTTCATGGTTGAGTGTTTCTTTGATCGAACAGCCAAAGACAGTCACTGTAGAGCGACAATTTTCGCCATCATTTCTCTTCGAATCATTTCTTGGCGACTAAAACCTGACTCCATGCATTATTCTTTACCTTCTTCTTCTTCTTCTTCTTCTTGGGGGTAACCTTTCAGGTGGCGCACGGCAACGAAGACACTTTCCGCGACATGCTCCGCGTGAAACGGTAACATAAACGCACGCCCGGGGCGTTTTGCCTTCTTCTTCTTTTTCTTTTTCTTCTTTTCATTCTCTTCTATCCTTGCATTGAACGTGCGTTTTTATTTCCTTCGATATTTTTCTTGCTCTGTATTCCCAGTCTCTGCCTTCTATGCGTTGTTAACTCGCTATCTCCCTTTTTGTTCACATTTAAACAAATGAACAAACACCCATTAGGTCCATTCTCACGGCCTTTGCGAACGAAACGTTCTACGACATGGCGGCCTCAGAAGCGCCGATCGCGTCGGACCAAGAGGCGCTTGCCAAAGAAGCCGCCAAACAACAGCAGCAAGGTATGTTCCAAGAGGAGGGTTGGTGGGTAGTAGGAGTGCAATGCTTGTTTTAGGGTCTCTTGTATTTTGGACGCATGCGCATTCAAGCAGGGTGGATATGAATGGAAAGAGTGGTGCTGTTTCGGACACCGCGATAGTACAGCCCTTCTCTAGCAACATCTTTAGAAAGTGGTATTGGGCAATACTAAACCCGATACTACATGATGAATCGCTCACCCAAGTCCTTGTACCGCACTATTTTTTTCATGCCCGCTTCGTGTTGCCATTGTCGTGATGTTATCTCAGGTGGCCGCGGCCACGCTCCATCTCGGGCTCTCGACCCTATGGCGATGGCCGAAGCCCAAGCGCTGGAAGGCGATGGAGCCCCCTTTGGGGGTGGAGTCAAGCGCAAGGCGGCCAACGAGGGCGAGCTGGAAGCGCTGGAGCGCCAGAAGGCCCTGATTGCGGCGGCGGCCGCGCACGGAGCCCAGGGCGCCCAGGCAGCAGCAGCGGCCAAGGCGGCGGCAGCAGCGAATCCCGAAGAAATTGACCTCGACGACGAAGACGACGACGACGAAGGCGGCGAAGGTGGTGGTGACAAGGAGGAAGAGGACGCAGTGGCGGTTGCAGGCTTGGCACAGAAAGCAGTGCCTGCGGGCGTGTTTGGCGAGACGCTGGCAGCGCAAATGGCCGAGAAAGCAGCCAACCAATGAGCACACGGGGTGTAAAATCGGAGTACTTGACGAGAAACCTGCTCGGAAAAGTGGCCGTGTTAAATAGAGAGGCGACTCAGAGGAGCGAATTCGTTCCAGCCCAGTTTTGCTGGTGTCGGGTGCTGTGTGCCGTGGTGTTTCAAATTCGAAGACATAGGATGAATTATGGGGTCTTGTGGAGAGATGAAGTTGGCCCGATATGCCAACACACCTGGCCTTCTTACTATAAATAAATTTGCGATCCACCTCAATAAGTTGCTCGTCTATCCACAATCTGAATCATTTGTCGTTGTCGCCGTCTGCCGTCTGCCATCATGGCTGCCATCGATCATCAATTTTTCTTTCATTTTCTAATATAATACCAAATACCGAAAAATAAGAACGTGTTTCGCTGAATCGCTGAACAAAAGCGAAGCTATTACAGTACAAACCCTTGCTACAACTCCTACTGAAGCTCGAGGTTGCTCCTGTAGACTTTCTGTTGTGTAGCTTAAAGGTACCTTCATGTTAAGAGGATAAAGGAGATGGGAAAGCGCGCAAACAACAATCCAAGTGGAAAAGGCAAGAAATTTGCGAAGCAGAGTGCGGATGCGCGCGGCAATTCTGCCGAAGAGCTCGTGCGACGCCGCGTGCAAACGCAGCGCACTAGGCTGCAGCGCGCCCTAGACAAAGCAAAAGACGACCCTGAATTGCAGGCTCAAGTCCACATTGACGGCGTAAGCTCGCACGCGGCTGCGGCAGCAAATGGCGACGAACTAGCCATCAAGTGTCGCCTAGAACATTTGAACAAGCTCCATAAACTTGTAAGCTTTCCTAGTGACACTACCAGCAGCAGCAGCAGCAGTAGCAGCTCAGCTGCTACCACTGCCACCTTTTCGGAAAAGACGATTACCTCAACGGCTGCCTTAAGGCCGGCGCTAGTTCTGGCTTTGTTAGACGAAGGCGCTTTGGCCGATGCTACCGAGGCTCTCGACCAATGGGTGCCCCGCGACGCTAGCAACGCTGCTAGCTTCGCAACCGGCCGCGCAGCGACACCGCTTCTCTTCAGCCGTGCCTTGTGCGACTTTGTAGCTTGGCGAGGGGCTCCAGGCGAAGACGCACCTCCCGAGGACAGCCCAGAGAACACTGGCGACAAGGAAGACGACATGTCACCGCTGGAGCAGGCAGCCAACTTGAGCTTTGACCGCGCGCTTGAAGCGAACGTGTACGTTGGGGTAATGCTCGCCAACTTGTCTATTTTCTTGCGCGAAATTGACCCAGCAATTGCCGCGGAAGCTGCGAATGTAACGCCTGTGGTGCCCGATGATGACGCCACTACTTCTGAAGCTGCTAGCAGCAGTGGCAGTAGCAGCAGCAGCAACAGCAATAAAAGCGAAAGCACCGGAGGTACAGCAGGATCAGCAAAGCCGTCTAGTGATGGAAGCGACACTGCTCGAGGGAAATTTGCTGGGTCTGTCGAGGAAGCGCTTGCGTACGCTGCCGGAGCAGGCGGATGCTGGATGGACCTCCTCGAGAAAGGCTGCGAAGAATGGGCGACGTCACGCGTAGCCAACTTCGCGTTCCGCCGCGATGGCAACGAGGAAGAAAGCAACGGCGTTAAAGTAGAAGGAGGAGGTGAAGGAAGAGGCAGCATTTCCAACGATGAGGCCGAGATGGGTTGTGTGGAGTGGCCGCCGCGCCGGTGCTCAAAGGCTGGCGCGCGCTTCGTGCAATTGTTCGTGGCCGCCGCAGAAACAGCGGAGGCGGAAGCGTCAGAAGACGAGGACGACGACGACGAAGATGCAGAAGACAAGGAGGAACTCCTCTCGGCGATTTCAGAGGGTGACGAAGCAGCTGCAAGCGATTATGAAGGGCGATGATACTATGAAACTGAGATCAGAACTATCCTTTATGTGGCCGCTTTTACTTCAATGCAGGAAACACGCATCCAATTAAATGGGTTGTGCGTTTGGATTCCTAAATGGAAATGCGCGATAAAATTATCAATTTTGGTATTGATTGGCATTTGGTGGGTCCCCATAACACATAACTACCATAACTACACATCGGGCTTCAATATCTCCATTAAGAAGTCAAATATAGGAACCCACTTCCTTCGCGCGTAGTCGTAATCATTATCTACAGTAGTTCGTAACCTACCCCATGATTTCTATCATGATTAAACAAAAGGAAATTTTGCCTGTACAGGTCACACAGGTAGTACTATTTCTTTTTCCAGACTAGTAGCCGTCTCCCCCGGCCGGAGGTGGGCGGTCGGCTGAGCCTCCTCGTGGGTCCCGCGGCGAAGGCCCTTTGCCACCTTTGCCTTTGCCGCCTTTCCCACTGCCCTTGCCAGCGCCTTTGCCACCTTTGCCACCACCGCTGCTGGAGCCGCTGGGGCCAGCGCCACTGCTGGGTCCAGGACCGCCGCCGCTGCTGCTGTTGTTGCTGGCGCTCCGCGGCGGCGGCGGTGGCATGGGCTTCTTGCGAATGGGCGCGGGCGCGCTCTCTTCAGCAAACTCATCGTCGTCCGAGAAGTCGTCCAAAGAATCGTTCAGGCCCATGCCTCCGTCTATTGCGCCCGCCACCCCTTTCGTCGTTTCCTTGGTGATGGCGGGGTTGCGCTGCTGGTTGGCAGGCGAATTCATTGGCTTCGCCTTAGAGGAAGAGGAGGAGGAGGCATTCTTGTCGCGGCAGCAGCACCGCGCCCAGCAACCCTGCTGCTGGTCCTTGAGGTGTGCTTCGCCCTTATTGGTCAAGCAGCAGCGGTCCGCGTCGGGGTATTCTTCGTCGCTCTCTGATTCGTCGCCGGAAGCGGACCAGTCGTCGTCGGAATCGAGCTGTTCACATGGGGGTTCACGTTCATGACAAGTTCAAAATGACAAGGGTAAGAGATCTAAAGAGAGGGAGAGATAGAAATAAACTCGTGTACACTGTCAATGATAAGAATTCGACCTCATCTTCACCGCTTTTGAACCTGATCTTCGTGATTGTCACTTTATTCCCTCGTGCATTGCCTACTTTACCTGCATTCGGTGGCCGTCTTTGTCCAAACGGGTGCTCGTGGCGACTTTGACCACTTTCTTCAGCACGTATTTCGCCGTGTGCCGGGGATTGGGCAAAAAGAAGGGCCAGGTGGCTGCCCCTGTAACTGCAATCCTAGCCGCGTTGTACGCGATGGATTTGAGGGTCAAATACCGGTGCCCTCCCTTGTCGAGCTGCATCACGGACAAGAGCTCATGGTCCACGCGCACCTGCAATTACATGGAGGAAGAAGGGAAATTATAATTGTAGGAGAGAAAATAGATCAAATAGTCATCCACTGCAAAAAAAGGAACAAGAAGCCTTCTGCTCATTCTTGGGAGATTAAAGAGATTGACTTCGTACCACACAAATATCAACCTCGTGTTGTGTATACCTTTACGGCCATGAACAGCTGCTTGATTTGCGCGGGCACTTCCGCCTTGCAGCTCGCAGTTATTTGCTGGAGCTGTTTCTTGACCAACGCCGCGTTCGGCCTTCCCGCGTTGCCCTGGCTGTTCCTGAGACCGCCGTCGAGCACGTCCGAGACGTATTCGTCGACCTTGAAGGTCATAGATAAACAAAAAAAAACACGAATAAATGATCGAGATCATACCAAAGTTCATTCAAAGCATCTCGTGTATCTGAAAGAAATACCAAGACACGGTCATTTCAGGGTGGCTTGAAGACGGACTGAAAGAAACGAGGGCATCGAATGAATCGTAAGGGTATACATGGTGCCTTCCACGCACCGAGCTGAATTCGAGTTCGTCCACCAAATCAATGAGCTCCTTTTCTGCGGTCTTGTGAAACATGGCGAGAGTCGACAAGCCCAAGATTTCTTGAATGGCGATGGAAAACACGCAAAAGCCACAGAGGCAGCCCACTCCGGCCCCGACATCGGCATTGAACACTTCGCGGTTCGATTCCGCGGACGCCACGTAGCTCAAAATCGAGCACAGGGTTAAAATCAGGGCCACCGGCAAGAAAAAGAGGTAAAAGTTCAGGCTCCCGTAGCACCTGCTGCGGAGCTTGTGCATGTCGCGGTCCGCTTCGCATTGCTCCACCTGGTAGAAACACAGTCATGTGCACGTAGGAAGTGATATAAAAGTCGATTATACTGTGGTCACCCCGCAACGAACCAGCGAGAGAACTGGGCGCGCAGGAGCGGGGTCACACACCACTCCAGAAAGCAATCCTACAAAAACCTTTAAGGATGCCATAAAATGTATCGTCCAGTCTAAGCCCCACCGTGTGTTAACACATTGCCTCCTTATGTGCCCTGTCCTTAATCTTACCAAATCATTGGTGGCGGTGGCGCTCGCAGCCATGTTGCTGTCGTGAAACTCCATGAGAATTTCGAAGGCCGTTCTCGACGTGTGGTCCCGCGCAAAAAGGTCTGCTTTGGAGGCTTTGGCTGAGAGCATGATCAGCGCGGCATGCTTGCCTCGGTACGCCGCCACTGATAGATGAGGTAGGTAAAAGGAAGTGGAGGAGGCGGGGAAATGGATGAGTAAAGAGGGGGAGGTGAACTTTGAAGTGAGGGCGTGGGTCTGCCAAATGGGGTTAAAAATCAACAAAAGAATGCTATGCACCAGACGCCTAGGTTGAATTGATTCCTTATTAGCCTATTTCTGCCTGTGCGTGCCCGTAATGCTCCCTCTTGGCTGCTTTCTTTCTTTCGTCTCCTCTTCCTCCTCACCGTGCATGGCGGTGCGCATTTTGTTGTCCACTTCGCCCACGTGAGTGTCCGGCGAGTTGAGCATCGCTTCGAGCACCGCGTAGTCCCCGTGGGCTGCCGCGCGGTGTAGGGTAGAGCTGCTGACGTCGAGGACTTTGCGCTCCGACTACAAAGGGGGGGGGGTGAAGTAAAGAGAGGTAGTATGTGTAGGCGAGGGTGAAACAAGGGAGGGGGCTATGAATAGATGCAACGGCATACGCGTGCGCAATGCGCCACGGAAAGGGTTGATAAAGAGATATCTCGCGTAACTTCGTAAGCATGAATGCTGTGGATACTAGTTCAAACTACGCGCATCTGGCTGCTGTCCGCTTTTGAATAATATACCTGGACAATCATTCCCATGTCAACTTCATTCAGTGGCGGCTTCTCTTCTTCCGGTTTCGCGGAGGGTTCTTTCTCGTGATGCTTCCCTTTCACTGAATTTGCTTTCGAGCCCGGTAAGCTCATATGCCCAAGCCTTGACTTGGAAGTTCGATGCGACTTCACTGATTCTTCGTCCTCCGCGCGGTGCTTTTTTTCCTTTTCCAATCTGTCGCGCTTTTCGTACATGCTGTACTTGGAGCTGTCGGGCTCGTGCGAGCCCCGCCGCTTCCCAGATTCCAAGTCACGGTCAATGTCATCGTCATACCGCCGGCCTCGCCGATCGTCATGGTCATTGCGCCGCCGCTGCCGGGATTGTTCACCTCCCATCTTTCGCCCGTTGTGTTACGAACTCAACCGAGGAGCAGTAAAAGAGCGGCAAAAAAAACGAAAACTGACGAAGCGACACAGTAGATTACTTCAAGCGACAGCACTTTACGTCCTCGAGCGCACTCGACGCGTTCGTAACTTAGAGAACTCTTCGTAAGAAAAGCCTCCTCGGCACAACGTCCAACGTCCGTGTTCGCGAAGGCCTAAAAGCCAAGCTCACTCACTGAAAAATCGATTTAGGAGGACTGGGTTCTGATTTTTCTCGTCGTTGGAATGCGTCCTGCGTCCTGCGAGGCTGCGAGTGCTGTGTGTTCTTGCTGCAGCCTCTGCTCTTAGCTCTTGCCGACTTTAGGTTGTTGTTGTGCTTGCGGCTTGAAGGCCGTGGGTGGTCGACCACATGTCTGATTTCATGATGGACAAGCGAGTTCTAGAGCTTGGTATTCCTGACAGTCACGTTAGCCACTGGACGAAGGGTTCGCCTAACCAACGAGTGTCACCTGGCCCCGCTCTCGTGGTACATCGACGAACATGCGATGTAGTTTTGACTCCATCATAAGATTTCTCGAGGGCACTAGCCGAATAACTGATGGTCCAGTTATTTGGCTAACAACTTAGAATCTTATCTCTAGTCTATTCCATGACGACATAATCTCTTATTCTGCCGTTAGTACTTCCAATTCGGACAAAATCTGAATCAAGTACAACCGTCTGCCCAGCTGTAGTTTGAGTTTTGGTACCGTATTATGGCTTCTCGTAACTCATCCTCTTTTTTTTTCTCTAGGTGGACGCCGAAAAAATGGCGCAGATTGAAGCGCGCGTGCGTGAAGACTTGCGGCGCGAAGTGGAGGCGCGCTGGCAAAGCAAAGTCGCTGACGCCGAGGCCCGCGCCGCCCGCGAAAAGGAGCGCCGCGTCCTGGCAGAAGCCCAAGCCTCGGGCGCGGCGGACGCCAAGCGCAGCCTCGACGAGTTGGGCAATGCCATGGGCGAACTCAACGAATTGTCAGCTCAAGCAGCTCAGCAGGTTAACTCCTATATTCACATCGATTGCGTCATTCCTGATCTTTCAACCACCTCCACTCACTCCCCACGCCTTGTTTTTGGCAATAACACTAATGACAAGAATTCTTCACATGGTCAGCATACGATAGATTTTTTTAAAACCTCTCGTTCCTCTCCTATTCCTCCTCTTTCTTCTCTTATCACAGGTAGCCGCCGCGAAGCAGCAAGCGAAACAGCGCAAAGCCGAAGCGAGCCTGGCGAAAGCGAAACTCGCCGAGTCCGAAGCGGCCAAAGCGGACGCCATGGCAAGGGCAGTGGCTTCCGAAGCGGCGTGCGCGAGGGCACTGCAGGCCGCAGCCGAAGCCAGCCAGGCCGAGCAGCTCGCCAAGAGCGAAAGCGCGATGCACGCAGAAGCGGTGCGTAATGCCTTACTATAGGTTGCCTAGACTGGTTGCCTCGCTTGCTAGGTTGTTTCGTGAATGAGAAAATGGTCGCGTGACCGGGTGCTGAAGAGATTGGTTGGGGCAAAATAAGATGAGGATAATATTGTGATATAATGAGCAAAAAAAAAGCTCGTGCGTCTATATACTGACATACTAACGTGTGTTTCTGTCTGAACGTCTGAACGTATGTTCCTTACGTGGTGTGTCTGAACGTTTGTCTGAATGTATGTCTGAACTACTACAATACTTTCCCTATTGCCGTAGGAAGCCGAAAGGCACGCCCTGCATGTGAGCCGCTTGCAGCGCGCAGCAGCTCGCCGAGAGCTAGACGCTGGCAGCGAAACGGAGCAAGCGGCGGCTCGGGGCATTCGGCAGCTGGAAGTGACGACCTCCACGGTGGATGGCCTGTTTCGGGCAGCGATTGCGGAGGCAGAGGCCGAACATCAGGCGACGGTAGAGGAATTTGATTTCCAAAAAAAAAAGAGGGGTGGAGGGAAATCTCTGCCTCTTTCTCGTGTCCCTTTTGCCTATCTGCATTTCCTGCGTTTCCGTGTTGTGAGCATTACTTTGTTTTGAAGAAAAAAGTGCTTAAAAAGATGACCTTACCCGCAAGCAGCAGCTCATGTATAGACTCGTCAAAGATAAATAAGCAATACCTTCTTATTTTTTCGTCATCAAGGTGGACGCTCTCTCGGAAGAATCCCGTGCTCAGAAGTTGCGAGTCCAATTAGGCGCAGGCGCCGCTGCCCTTGGCGGAGGAACTTCCACCAAGAAGAAGCAGCAGCAAGACCTCGTGAAAGCTCGGACGCGGCGCGCGTTGCTGGCCGCGAGAGACGCCGCCACGGAGAGGGACCAGGATGAAGCTGCGGCTGCCTCGTCGTTATTGTTGTCTGCTGTTGTGCGAGGGCGTGGAGGCAACCTCAGCCGGAGTTCACCGACGACAAATGCGTCGAGCTACGAGTCAGTGTCTCCCACACGCCGGGGGAACCCTACGAATGTGACGCCGTAAGTGGTGCTTTATTGATGCTTCTTGAGTCTTTGGTGTTACGAGTGTGGGGGAGGGCTATGTTACGGTTGAAGTACGCTTTCTGGGTTGGACAGTCGCGCTTTTTTTGGTGTGCTTCTTCATTGTGTTCATGTCCGCCTTCACATGGTGCGACTTTAAGAGTTTGCTGGTTGATATCGCTGGCTTCCTTCATGGCTCCTGTGTTCTCACGTCCTTTTTCGTGTGTTCTTTCCCCTCCTCCAACAGCCAAGTGCGTGACCTCTTAACCCGTGCTCTCGGCGTGTACGGTTCACCATCGCCGTTCAAGGCTGCTCGCGCTCCTACCAGTGCTGGCGCTGCGGGAGCAGCTGCTGCAAATGCGGCTGCTTCACCAACAAGCCCAAGCAGCAGCAGCAGCAGCAGTAGCAGTGACCCGCGGGGCCGGAGGCGCACCAGCAGCAATTACCACCGCGACTACCACGACTCATCAACTTCGCCGTCACCTGGC
>Ga0307930_1000735_pt1 | contig 26325 bp, 27 predicted proteins | sample OrgLakmetageno46_FD_203161 | JGI IMG/M metagenome (GOLD analysis project Ga0307930, IMG submission 203161) | Saline water microbial communities from Organic Lake, Antarctica - #46 | ecosystem: Environmental > Aquatic > Non-marine Saline and Alkaline > Saline | place: Antarctica: Organic Lake...
ATGGGCAACAAAGAGTTTGAAAGAGAGACTCATCAAAACATGATGCTTGAGGCACAACAATCAAACACCCAAGCTATAAGGCTGAGGCTACTGTCCAACTGCCTAGAAGACTGTGCTTTATTGCTTTAAACTATCTCCCAACGGCAATTCAAAAACGTAGCCAACACATCCCAAAAATTTCACGCACCTCTCCGGCATTCTTTGAATTCAGCAGAGGTAGAAGTGTTCGTGCTTTCTAATAGCCGCATAAAAGTGCTGCGCCTGCTGTGTAATGATGCCACCTTCTCGGATAGTTCACTATGAATATCGTACAATACGCAGAGCAGTAGAGGGAGGTTTGTACCAGCAGATCAATGACGGAAGAAAACGTTTGAGCATACGTTCAAATAAAAAAAGCACCTAGAGAAAGACCTCGGAAATATCTAAATGTGCTTCTTAAATGATTGATATGAAATCTAAAGCAGTCTTTCTGCGAGCAAGAGATAAGCTTTCGATAGAACTCCAAAGCACCGGGTCCCTAAGCACTGTTGTCTGGATTGATCGCAAGATCAATAGAAACAGCCACTTGTAAAGTGCAATATAGCGTGCATCTGAAACATTAATTAACTTACTCTTTAACGACGTAAAAGGGGTCACCCGCGGCGCTCATTGCTGCGCTGCCCCTGAGCCTCCCTTCGGCACTGTACAGGCCCAATGTAGGATAGGAAGAGGGCGGATGAAAATGAAGTGTTTAGTTTTCAACTCCAAAAGGAGGGAAATGTCACAGATTTGATTTTCTAATTTAGTACGATAGAAATACTACAGTAAATTGGTCTTGTAAACATGGTCATTCTTCTCGTTGTGCGTGCTTCGTAATTAATTTATGCAAATTCAGCGTATTTGTGCGGCCAATTTCCAGGAAATTTTACGGTGCCTGTCTCATCGGAACTGCAAACAGCGATGCAGTACTTAGAACTTTGAACCATCCTCGTAAAGGATTGATTACCTGACACCTGACAGACACCAAATAATGTGTATTTTTACGAGCCATCGATTCAAAATCATTTCGTAAATTTTGACGTTGCTGGTGGGCTCCAAGTTTTGAAGTTGCCCAAGTTCCTGCCGAGCGCTTCAGGCCCCAGTCAACGAGAAGCTTCCCCGTGAAGCTCTTGAATGATCAATTGAAGTAAGTTTTTACGATGACATTTTCCCCAGCATTGACGGATTCAAGGGTCTTCCCAAGATTACCCACGAAACGTGAACTGCAGAAACGTTAATCAGAGCCCCCCACGCTTTATATCACTTCATCTCATTCGTCCTCTTCCCGTTCGATTTATCCGCGGATGGCTGCCTTCAACTTTTCTTCATAGTTGCATGAGTTCAATGTCCACGAACGAAGTATGCGGCGAGGGCATGCAACCAGCCGCACCGGTCTCAGTCGTTGACGAATCAGAGGACGTTGTCACATCAGCAACACTGGAGGAGGACCCTGGAGCCGACTCGCGCGAAGAAGAATCGGACGAAAGTGCACCAGAAGAGTTACATAGGTCAGATCCCCACGAAGCACCCCCGCCTTCCACGCCCGCGCTTGGCCTTGACGGCGCGCGCAGTGGGGCAACTTCGAAAAACACGCCGGCCAGCGCAAAACAGCACACCGACGACCGGGCCGCCATGCCGCCCCCCGCGTCCGCGTCCAAAGCCAGCGGCGGCAGCCACAGCGCCTCCTCGTTGGCCTCGGCAGACATTAGCGCTTGCGGGCCCTCACCGGACGTGCAGACGAGCGGGGCCGGCGCAGAGCGGCAGGGGCCGTCGCCGGGCTTCACCAAGAAATGCACACCTCAGCGCATCACGTCGGCCCAAATTTTGCTCATGCTGAAGACACAGCCTAAAGGCGCGCCGCAGCGGTCTTCCTTTGACGAAATGGCGCTGAAAGCGGCTGCGACGAGAGCGGCAGTGCCTTTCGAAACTTCCAAAGACGGCAGCAGCGGGGACATTGGCGCGAATGAGCCCACGGCGGTTGATGGAGCGCCAGATGACTTGTTAAGCCCAAAGCGATTTGTGCAAGGGCACGGCACTCGGGGCGCATTTAACCATGCCCGCACTGCCGCTGCCAACGCAGCAGTAATCGCTGCTGCAGGAGCAGCCGCTACAATGGAAGGTGAGAAGTTTTGCTCTCGCTCCCTCCTGCTCGAAGATTCGAAAATGTGCATTACGCCCTACGCACGCCGTTCTCTCTTTACCTGCACTGCTTTTCTATACCTGCACCGTGCCCTTACGATCTGCTTTTTCTCTTATTCACTCGTGGTTTATTAGGGATCCCGCACCACCACGTCACTGCCGGCAGTGATCTAGACGCGGGGTGCAACTGTAAAAAATCCAAGTGCCTGAAATTGTAAGCGTTTCCTTGCACTACTTTTTGCTTCACACCCTATGACTCACGCACTTTTGTGCAGAGGTTGCCGTCTGCGGAAGCTTTTTTTGAAGAAACCGATTTCATTTACTCTCAACTGTTTCAGCGCGGGAGCCGTCCTGTCAATCTTCCACCAACAGCTCACCTTTCTCTGTTTGTTATTCTTTCGAGCACTCTCCTCTTTGTTTTTTTTTCTTCTAATGTTCACGTATGTTTAATGTCCAACTGACCACAGGTACTGCCAGTGTTTCGCCGCGTCCAAAATGTGCGAGAAAGGCACGTGCAAGTGCTTGAACTGTCTCAACATGCCTGCCACGGCCGCGGCGCGGGACAGCGCGATCAAAGCGATTTTAGCCCGCAACGCCCACGCGTTCAGCACTAAATTTACCCTGCAAACCACCACGGCGGTGAGTGCGAGCGGCGACGCTGCGTGGGACGGTACTTCGGGGGACGGCAGCAGTGGCACAGGTAGCAGCGCTGGCAGCAACGGTCTTGGCAGCGGCCTGGCTGCGCCGGCGCCCGTGCACAAAGTGGGCTGCCGCTGTCGGAAGTCCGCGTGCTTGAAAAAGTACTGCGAGTGCTTTCACGCGGGCGCGGCCTGCTCGCTGCAGTGCAGTTGCGTGAACTGCAAGAACAGCAAGCCCGTCGACGACAATTACGACGCGAGCGGCAACAGCAGTGCCCTGGCTCTCGTGAGCATGGCAACCAAAGATGCGGCCGCCGAAGTGTCACCCACTGGCGAAGCTCTGGTGAGGGCGCTTCTGAACGCCTCAGGCGCTCACAGCGGCAGCAACAGCAGCCATCACCATCAGGGCAGCAAAAAGCGCTCCATGGCGGCGATGATGTCCGATGCGTCCATGCTCGACGCCGCCGAAGACTTGGCGTGGATGAAGACGGGCAGCCCTCGGAAGTCCACCGGAGCTTCCCCCTCTCATGGGGGCAGTGCGCGAGGCCGCGGCCTGTCTTTGGACCGCGCCCTGGAAACCGAGCCTTCGCTACAGTTGGACTTGCCTTCTTCGCGAAGCGCCAACGGCAGCAGCAGCGGCAGCAACAGCAGCCGAGACTCGCGCAGCGGCAGCGAGAGCAGCAGCGGCGGCGGTGGCGAGGGCACGGTGGCGACAGAGCCCTCTGTGGGCGAAGATAGAAGTTCAGCTTCCAGTAGAAAGGGGCCCGTCTTCCGGAACGCGTCTTCGTCGACGGAGCACGGCTTTGGCAGTGATGGCTGTCAGCGGGAACTTGCCTTAGACGAGCACCACCAGCAGCAGCGGGGAGAAGATGCAGCGATGAGTTCGGACTTATCTCCGCCTGGCTCCCCCCGAGAAGGAGGCTTTTCACCGAGAACGCGCATTCTAGCTCGTGATAGCGGCAGCGGCAATAGTGGTTGGAACCCCTCTCCCAACGGAAGCCCGAGCAGCAGAAGTTTGAAGCGGGCCCGCAGCGACCCCACGGCCAGTCCAAATGGGAGCAGCAGCCCGAGCCCCAGCAGTAGCGTAGCGGGCCGCTTACCAGGCGAAGTGGAAGCTGCTTTGGCGCTGCTTACTTACAGCCCGAAGAAGAAAATGCTTTCCTCTCCGCCCGTCTCTCGTCCTTCTCCTGGCAGTGGCAGCGGGGAAAGCGACGCGTTCGCTGAATTTCCTGCAGCAACGGCTTGGGTAGAACCTGCTGCTGACGATACACGGCCAGATGTGCGGGGAGAACCGCCCGCGGTAATGTGAGTATGTTCCTCTTTTGAAGCAGCAACCGAGTGTACAGGCGGTGGATATCGGCCATCTCTTCGTCCCAGGAAATACGCAGGAAGGCAATGGAATCGTGCTTGTTAAACTCTGCTACCGAAGCCTACTCATAACGGCTAGCTGATTTCGAGGTGGAAGGAAAACAAGCGCAGGCAGAATGCTGCATGTTTTTTTTTCGGAAATGCGAGTGGCCAGTGGCCAGCTCCATTTTCTGTGCCTCGTGGGCTTTCCAGAGACCATCTCTCCATTAATAGTTATTTTCATGTCCAGAGCCCAGATCGAAGAATCTCTCACTAATCTGAATTTATGGCGTACTGCTGAATCCTGAATCCAGAATCGATGGGTATCGCAATTTTCGAAAATAATAGCAATATAATCATAAAATATAATTCCGAATGCCTTGAAACAAGAAAAAAAAGACACCCAACCCAGTCAGGCCTTCTCTGGAAGATTCATCAATGCGCTGCTTTATGCTACTTGTTGTTGTTTCTTTGCAATTGGGGAGTATAATCTAAACTTTTGTAGTAATCAAAAATGTCCGTGGTCCGTGGTCCGTGGTACTAACTTCTAACTTAAAGACGCTGGTAATTATTTCTATTCTGTGCAGACCCAATTATACTCCTCCAGGTAGTAGCCACTCATTCTTGTACTCACTCGCACTCGCACTTAGACTACTCCTGTTTGGAGGTCTCCTTTAATAGCTGAAGGTATGGTTGGATGCGCAGAGCACACTTTTCCATAGCAATCACCCTTTATGAGCCTGTTAATGGCTCAGTTCTACCCTACTATTCGCTGCTCTTCTGGTTAGGTTTCGATCAGGGCAGCCTGTAGTATCAATGGAATCTTCTGCCGCCTCCGCTGAGAGTGAAGCCAAGGCAGCAAGGCTGCTAAAAAACTTACGTAAGCGTGCCGAGAAAGAGGGAATTGACCCAGCTTTGCTTGATGGCTGGTCTGCTCATGTGTCTGGCGCCAACGAGGTATGGATAAAGATGCCTAGATGCCTAGCTTCACCCTGCCTTTCTCTCACGCGCGTGACACGCGAGCTCACGTAGGATGTGCCCACATGAACACAACCACACACACATCATGTTGCTCGTGCGACGTAATCACCTGCTCTAGTCATATTTATTTTCATGTATAATTGCTTCTGTCAGGATGGGCAGGTACAAGGCTACTACGCCGATCCTGAGGGCCTCAAATATGGGTAAGAAACGCACCTCTTGTGCTCTTCTTTCCTACGACACACGATCACATGTCTTAGCATGATATCGAGTCTGCGAGGATAATATTCGCGTTAGCAATTAAATCTCCTACGCAGATTTTTCATGAGTGAGACTGAGACAAGGAAATGACGTTTCTTACTTGGAATTGCCACTACTGTACAGGAGCCGGAGCGCCGTGTTTGACTATTTGCAAGGGCGTATGGGCTCACCCACCGGAGCGCGACCTGCGTCGCCGCAATGGCATACGCGCATTGAAACAGCTGCCGCTCCTTCGTCATCTTCGCACTTGACTGGCAGTGGCAGCAGCCACGGTGCCAGCAGCATTCGATCAGGCCGCGACCATCTCGCTGCTCCAGCTGCTGCTGCGCAGCCGTCAGGGGCCAAGGGCAGCTCGACCATGTCCAAGGACGCTCGGCGGCAGGCCGCCCATGCAGAGGCTGTGGCATTGCGAGAAGCGTTTCAAGACAAACTGACCTCGGCCCCGGAAGCGCTGCCGGAGCCCGACGGGTCGGAGCCGTCGGCTTTTCCGGCCCGCCCGTCGGGCGTGCGGCTCGGCCCGCTCCTGGTGGAAAAACTGGGCCGCCTCGACCACCAGTCCAACTCCAGCCCCACTGCCGCTGCTGCTACTGCTAGTGGTGGTGGAGGGGTTGGCCACAGCAGCAGCGGCGCCTCCGCGCCTTCCCACGACCGGGACTACTTGTGGCCAGTTGGGTTTCGCGCGAAGCGGCTGTTGCGGCAGCCGCCTGCGTATGGAGCGGGCGGGCGCGGACGCGAAGTAAAAGCGACCTTGCAAATCTCCCCGGGCCCCAAGTTCATAGTGTTGCTGGAAATGGCCCGCGGGGAACCCCCTACGGTAGTCAACACGACGTCGGCGGATGCGACCATGCGGCAAGTGGTGAAAAAACTCAACGGCACCACCGGCATTACCGACGGTGCGTGGCTCTTGTTTCGGGGGTGCACTGGGATTGAGATGGTGGTTTGTGAGTACCCATCTCTTCTTTTTGTTTCTCTGTTTCCTTCTTTGTGCCTTAGTTGTGTTATTGCTGGGGAGTGAATACAAGGTTATTGACTGAAACTCTAAACGTTTTTTTTTTTAAAGTTAAAACCCTATTTGTTTTACGTTGTTCAGGCACATCCGTGCCGGAGTTCATGCCTCGCGAAGTGCTTGCAGTGGTTGAAGGCCTTGATGGAGCTTTGCAAGCAAAAGAGTAAGTGGCAAGATATATTTGAAGGATATGGTGTGTACTGGACATTTGATACTTAGAGTTGAAACTGAGGGCACAATAGTGCGTTATAGAACGGATGAGATTGAGGCGAGTGAGAAAAGAAACATTGATATTTGCTAAGAGGATGATTCTCTTGAAAATGAAAATTGTAGGGATTACCATAACCATGATTGGTGCAAATGCTTGTCGGTGCGAATGGAATAGGTATCGCTTTCTATCCCTTCGATCGTCCTCCAAGACATCGTCCTCTTCCTCTTCAAGCTCTAATAGCCATTCCAAGCGCAGCCTATCGCCTCAGCCTCCTAGCGGCGCTGGTATTCCTAAGAAAGGAAAAACTGGCAGTAGTAGCGGTAGCCCTTATTCTTCTGCACAAGGCAGTTCTACCAAGAAGAAGGGCGAAGTGAAGCTATCAGCCAAAGCTAAGGCAGCAGCCGCGGCAAAGGTAGCCGCTGCCGCCAAGGCTGCCGCCGCCGCAGAGGCCGCTCGAGCAAAAGAAGCGCTGAGAGCTGAAGCGGCGTTGGAGGTACATGTAATTTCCTGAGCCGGTAGCGCTGATAGCTAGAACTTCACTCCCATCTAATTTATTGCTGAATTTTCGACACAGATTTCCTTGCTCTTATTTGCTTCGCGATACATCAATGAATCAATAATTTTACCCTTCAGATTTTCCTGCAAATATGAACTGAACCTTTCTTCTTCTACTTCTTCTTCTTCTACTTCTTCTTCTTCTCTTTGCTCGCATTTCCTAATTTCTTTCCAGCGGAAGCGCGCTCGCGAGGCCGATCTGGCCCAGAAAAAGCTCGTGAAAGAGCAAGAGCGAGAAGCAAGGGAACAAGAGAAAGAAGAGCGCCGGCAACAAGAGGTTCGTAAAAATCAGAGAGAGAGAAAGAGAGAGATTTAAAGAAGAAGAATAACGACAAGAGTTGTTACGAGGAAAATAGAAGGAGTGTAGTCGGCTAAGTTTGCAAAGCGTTTGTTCAGATTGGTTGTGTGTATCTTGTGGTTGAATGGTGCATGTTTCTTCTTGCACAGGAGGACCGAAAAGCAGACGAAAAAGCCAAAGCTTCACGCTTGAAAGAGCTCGACAAAGTGGCCAAAACCGCGCGAAAAGACTTGATCTCTGCGAACAAAGCACGGCGGCGGTATGGCAGGACCAAGAGATATGTTGTTTAACCTTGGCTATACTTTTTACTGTATTATGTATCTGTCTCCTACTCTCTCTTTTTTTTTTCTTTCGTAAATATGTAGTCCTCTTTCAATCAAGTGCGCGAGTGATGCTCCTTTTTTCTTAACCGTTTTTTTTTCGATCTCCTTTGCCCTGTCGTGTCTCAATTTTGTGTTTATGGTGAATGCGAAACACTGCTCCTTCTTATGCCAGGGAGGCGCACGAGCGGGTTCTCAAGCGTTTCATCTTCGAAGAGACAGAGGCAGATGAAGAAGCAACCAATCATAGCACTTCTCTCGTGAGTAATAGCAATGTCAGCACTGACACTGGCAGGAACAGCAGCAGTAGCGACGTTGGTGGAGAAGGCGCTACAGCCCAGGATGCATTGCCTTCATTGCAGCTCGTGCCATTGAGAGGTATTGCGGTTGATCGCTGCCTAGCGCTGTGGCATTTCTTATTGGGCTTTGCCAAGCCTCTCAAGCTGCGGCAGCTGCCCCACTGGATGGAACTGCATGATGCTGTACATGTAGTCACTGGGCAGGTGCCGCCACATCTCGCCGAGAGCCAAGTCATTGGCGTAGTAGGAGGAGGCCAAGCAGTAAAGGAAAAGACTTCAGCAGCGAGCCCAGCAGCAGTAGCAGCACCCATGTCAATGGTTGTGGCGACATCGTTGCTGAACGAAATAGCCGTTGCGCTCACCACGTGTGCTCGAGAAGACCACCAGCCAAGCCTCTCGCATTCGATGGAACTCGCTGAGGTGAAGAAGCTCGATTGTTTTACCTCTTTTTGGGTTGTTGAATAATTAAAAACATACACATATCCACGTTTTTGGCGATGAAAAATGATCCTCGTTATTGCCTCTTCGCTAATGTTTTGAGTTGGAATATTACATGTATGAGTTGTTGAGCGTGTCAGACAACGTACGTTGTGCGTGAGTATGTTTTCTGTGTTCACTCACTTTTTTCGTGCTTATGTTTTTATCAGTACTCGGTGCGCGATCCATTCTTGGAAGAAAAGCTCGCCCCACTCAACGCTTTGACCTGGCCAGAAGTCGCGAGACAAACCCTCGTGGCCTTCTTGCTGGCGCGCACACATGCTGCTCTGGCGGTCACCGGGAATGCCCACTCCGGCAACAGCAACGACCACGATGGCCCGTCACAGAGCAGTGCAGTGGTGGCAGCCACCAGTGTCGTGACGGCCTCGGGCAGCGTGCGGCTTGCCTTGACGGGCCCCCGAGCCAAGCATGGGCCTGTGAGTGGGCCCAGCCGCGACAAGGCCACTTTGAACTTGGCCTCTCTCCGCTTGCTAGCGCGCTACGAACCCTCGGGAACGGTGAATCACCCAGCCATCCTTAATCATCCTCCTTCCTCTTCTTCTGATGTTGATGGTGGTGCTGGGCATACGGAGCATGTCACGAAGGACGACGAGAATGGCGTTGGCGGCAGCACCACCAGTAGTAGCACCAGCAGCAGTAGCAAAACTAGCAGTGATATCCTCGTTCGCCGGACAGCTGCTGAAAAATGGCTGCAGGAAGGTTTTGACCTCCTTGCTCACTCTCGCACTGGTGGCGGTGGTGACAGTGCTGGCAGTAGTACACCTGCTCTCGTGCCTTCATCAAATGAGTCTACAAGTGCTGCGCATACCCTGGCTGGTGTGAAGTCTGCACCGGTGGCTGCCGTGTCCATGCAAGAAGACAGTGTCCTACCACCGGTGCCTTCTCCTGATGGCAATGACGAGGCGTCTACTATTACTAGCCCTCCTGTGGATGTGCTGTTGTCCAAGAATAGTGACGAATCTGACCAGGCTTCCGAGGCTAAAACAGAAGGAAATGAAGAAGGAAACGCAGACGAAGAAGAGGAAGACGAAGACGAAGAAGACGAGAGCGAAGATGAAGACGATGCCGGAAGCGGAGACGGGAGCCGAGCCGACTCGGGTTGGGTGTCGCGGCGGCTGCAGAAAATCGCCGACGACGACAGCGAACCTTACGTGCGGCGCGCAATCGCAAAAGTTATGCGGCGGTTGTTGACTACGCGTGCGGCGCAGCCACTGGTGAAGTTTCAAGCGCCGGTGCTAGCGCAAGCTCTGTGCGAAGACCTCGGCGCAACATCGTCCTTTGCCGCAGTAGCAGCAGCTGAGGAAGTCGATGGTGGAGATGCTGACGCAGATGGTGATGAAGCAGGAGGAGGCCTTAGCAGCAGCGGAGGAGGCGGTAGTGACTTAGCGTGCTTGCACTTGTTGATTGGGCATGACGACTCTTGGGGCCTGGCGCCTTTAGCGCGCGCGTTTGTGGTCGCTCTACCTACCGCTACAACTGCTACCACAAGTGCAGCAACAGCAGCTGGAGCGTCATCAGCAGGCACCGAAAAATCATCTTCATCTGAAATAGTGACCAGTTGTTTGTCGTCGTCATCGTTAACATCAACGAAGGAACAAACAGCAGGCCAGCTGGCTGCGCGCTATGGGAAAGGTGTGGACCCTCGCAAGATGGCTGCGGCGCTGGCCGCCGACGTTCGAGCGATGCTGAGGGCTGCTCGTGCGTCGAGCTTAGGAGGCGGGAGCAGCGGGCAAGAGTCACTGGCGGACTTGTGGACCGCTGCGGACCGAATCAGCCCTGTTTTTGAGCGGTAAATTAGAACTTGCTGATTTGCAATGCTACCTGACCAACCACTGAATTCCTGAGCAGGCTTTATCAAAGGCTGTCTCTCGTTTCTATCTTTTGATGCACTCGTGCGTGTTTATCATCCGTGTGTTTTCTCTTGATGTCGTACATGTGTGATGATGTTTGTGTGTGCGCCCAGGTTGCTATTGGATTGGGTCTGCGGCGGCCTTGCACGCGAGGTAACGAACTTACGAGACGACTTGTGCTCTGCGTCAGCAGAGCCCTCCCCGGCCCCTAGTGCAAGCCTCAAGTGCATCCGGTGCGACGCCCTGTACTTGCGGACCGCCATCGTGCCCGAGCCCAATCCCCCCTCGGGGGGATCCCACCAGGCGCCCGAGTGGTTTTGCCCTCCGTGCTGCGCGCCGCCACTGGCCACACTGACTGCTGTTGAAGATAATCTTGCTACTGTTGTTGTTTCCAACTCTGACAGTACGAATGTTGCCGCAGCGAAGGATGAAACAGCGATTCGAGGAAACATCAGCAATGATAGCCACAGTACCAACAGCAGCAGTACCAACAGCAGCAGCAGCAGCAGTAGGGCTAAGCCTGGTAGATGGGGCGATGCGCTAGGAGCACCCGAAGGCTTTGAACGGCGTGGTTTGCCACTCTTACCCGAAGGCTCCGACGAGAGGCTGGCCAGTGACGCCATTGCAATATTAGCCAAGCCGTTGCATGGAGTGAAATCTCAGGATCAGCAGCATCAACTGGAGGAAGAGAAAACTCGAAGACCTCGAGATGGAAGCGAAGGCGGCGCTACAGTCCATGAATGGCTCACTGTGTTGAATGCCCTCGCCGCTGCTGCTGCAGGCTCAGCTAGATGCCGACAACACACTGCTGACGTGGAAGAGGTAATGAAGTGGTGCAATGATTGTGTCTATTGAGACGCAAATAGGAGATATTGCTGTTGATGTTGGTAGTTTTTAGTTTTTAGTGCGTTTGTTTTGTGCTCCTGATTAGGATCTTTTCGGCTTTATCCTTCCGTGTGCGCGTGCACTTATTTATTTGCATGCGTTGTGGTTTCCTTCAAAAAGGCGTCACGGGAACTGGAACAACGGGCCGCCGAAGGAGGAGCCGTTGCCTTTCGCGCTGCGTTGCGCAAAGTCGGAGGCGAATCGGCGAGTGCGCTGTGGCGGCCGCGTACTTGTGCTTCGACAAACACGCCAAAAAACACGCCAAAAAACACTCTCGTCAAGCGTGAGAAAGAGGCTGCCGTGCCCCCTGATGACTATCCAGATCCAAGCGGAGGAGGTGCCAGTAACAACGGCAGCAACAGTCAAGAAGGCGATCAATCTAGCACACCAGGCATAGAGAACCATAACGACGAGGAAATGAAGTACTCAAAGGGCCCAGAAAAGCAAGTCGACGACGAAGACGACGACAACGACAACGACAATGAAGAGCAAGCTTGGGCAGCCGGCGCCGATGCCAATGGCATGCCAGCGCAGTGGGTGAAGCACGGGTGTTTGTTGCCGTGGGGGAAGGCAGGCACTCGTTGGGACGCTCCGCACTTGTCGCTGGCCCGCCTGACAGACGAAGAAGCGCTTGTCGACACAGTGCTGAACCATCGCCTCGGGTCCCAGCTCGGGTAATTGCATGATCTGCACATGCACGCACACACAAGTTATAGGATACCAAGATAACATGTGTGCAAGATAATGTGTGTTTGACTACTCAGCACAAACCATTCACACGATTCTTTTGATTGAGAAGCAGCATCTCCTGTGATCTCTGGGCTTTCATGAGCACTTTTCATGTGTTTGCGCCGTGTATTTTTATGTGTGTTGCGCTTTTGGCATTCGCGGCTGCGATTTTGTTGTGTCGACATTTCCTGTACAGGTTCAACACCAAGCTCGAGATTGTCGACGAAGCTGCCGTGACCTTGGCGTTTGGGGCGTCGGGGGAATTGGCCCTTTTGAACAAGGGCAGCCGTAGCAAGGCCAATAGCGCCAACAACCAAAGCGTGCTCGCGACTTTCCACGCTGCCGACGATGCCGCCTGCCCGCCGTGCCTTCCTTCCTCTGATGCGTCTGCTGCTGCTGCTGCTGGTGATGCTGTTGCTAGTGAGGTTGCTGTCAGTGCCGTGAATGCAGGGAAGGTGCAAAACGGGTCTGCAGAAACATGGGGGGCAACACCGGGACCGGGAGGAGTGCCCGGGCTCAAAGAAGATGTAAGTTAGAAAAGGAGGCACATATTGCTGGAAGTGTGCGCGAGAGTTGTTCTTAACAAGGTAGTGCTTCCTTCATAGACCGCTCAGAAATGTTTGTTTGAGTGCTGTTCTGCCGGTGGTTTCCTTGCGTGCACACGTCAATGTTGCTCTATCTGCTTTCGTGCTTAACGCTTTGTGTACCTATTGACCAGGTGGCGGACTTCCCGGAAGATTCTTTGCTCCGCTGCGAGTACTGCGGCTTCTCTGCCCTCAGCCTCTGTTCGCCCCTCGTGCGAGGTCTCAGCCGTTCCGAAGCACACGCCTCGCTTGTTGGGCGTCGCCACCCGGAAGGCAGCAGCGCAAAGAATAGCGTGAACGTCAACGGCAGCCGTCTTCTGGCCGCTCTCCGGCGACCATTACAGGCTGCACCTGCTGATGCTGCTTCTTCTTCCACCGAAGCGACGGCTCCAGAAAATGGGTCCATAATGGACGATCAGACCTTGAGCGAGCCCAGCCATGGAAATGAAGTTCAGAACGGTGTGGAGAGTACCAATGATTACGTCGACAGCATCTGCAACAACGGCAACACTAACAGCGGCAACATTGGTGGCAACGAAGACGGTGGTATCAAAAACGATGACAGTGGCAACAGCGGCTTGACTTATGTGGGCGTGCATCTCAAAGTGCGAGGGCAAAGAATACGAGGCCCCGGGATTCCCACGCCTTTCTTACCCCCACACAACAGCCCTGAAGCAGCACAGTTGCCCGGCCCACTGGTGCATGCCTGCTGTGCCCTCGCCATGCATCAGGTGTGCGATCATAGAAACACGAAGGAGTCTAAACAGAAATGTTTTTTACTTTTCTCTATCTTATGGTGCTTCTCTCTATATTTTTTCTTTAAATTCTTGTCTGCTTCCGCTCATCTTCTGAAGCTAAACTTGACCTTGCTCAACTCATGTGTGCATTTTTTTCTATTTCCTTTTCGCCCGTTTCTGCGTCTGTTTAGGCCCGTCGCCTCAGCCTGGACTCATCTTCAGGCACTCGATCGGAGCGTCTCTCCGTGGCTCGAGGAGCCACCAAGGCGGTTGGCCTCCGCACCATGCCCCTTGGTCGCTTACCTCCTGCCACTCAGCCGCCCTCTGACGGAGGAAGTGCAAAAAGTAGCCGTTGTAGTTTGCCAGAAGGTTCGACCTTATGGTCCTACCCCGGAGATCCTGCACGAGTCTTTGTTCGCTTCAATGACAGCGCAATGCATCCTCCTCGTACACTTGGTACTACTCATGATAGCCCCACCAGCAGCAGCAGCAGCAGCAGTGCACCTCTTGTACAATTATCGACAACGACTTTCGGAGGACAGGATCTCATGAACTCCGCATCTACTAGTGGGGCCAAATGCATGGGCAGTGCGTGGGCGGTATTTTCCTTGGAGACTTTATTAGCGCACGTGAACTTGCCACCGCCCTTGGCTGCCCTAGTCAATGAAAGTGTGACTATTGTTCAGCCGGCGCCTAGAAAGGTTCCAGAAGCTGCAGCAGCGGCGGATGCAGCAACAGCTGTAGCTTCTCTACCAGAGAATGACACAAGCGCAGCTGCTGCAACAGCATTATTGCCCGCAAATTCAACTAAATCTACGGCAGGAATAGAATTAGACTCGACGAGTGCACCGCTGCCTATCATTAGTGGCGCAGTCCATGTTAGCAACAATAGTAGCAGCAACAGTGGCAGTGGCGTTGAGAAGTTCTGGCCAGCCCATTCACTGGCTGGTTTAGGAGCCGCTCCAGGTTTATTGCGACCGTGCAGCGCAGTAGCGCCCTCGCCCTCCTTCGATGAAGTTGAAGATAGAAATGAAACAGAGGGGACTTCGAACCTACATCAGCGCAAGCGCCAGCGAGAAGGGTTACCTGTAGCAGTGACACTCTTGCGAGCAGGCATCAATGAGGAGGTAAAAATACTCACATGCATCACACGATATGATTTTTTTCTTGTTGATTGGCACGTTTTTTGCATTTCTTAGCGTTTTATATCTTTCATTCCTTCACTGTCTCCTGCTCTCAGTTCTTACGAGTTGTTTTCTTCTACTCATTAACAGTGGATAATGACATGTATATATGTGTGCGCGCATCCTTGTCCGTGTGACCTTGCAGGTCACGTTGCCGCCTTCGCAAGTGACTATACCACACGACAATTTCTCGCCTCGGGTAGCGTCCGACTTCGTGTTCGAAGAGCGAGACCCCAGTACAGGGGAGATTGTAGCGCCTGACCCGCGGCCATTCCTCATCACTAAGTAAGAGTTGTATAATTATGATGGTGTGGTGGTGAAACACCCGAAGACTTTTTTGGGAGCAGCGAGAGTTCGAAGGGGTGCAGGGGCTTGAAAAGGGAGCAGTTGAGGTGTGCTTCTGACAACGTTTCCACTCTGTATGAACTCGCTGCCTTGTTTGAGCTGTCATTTTGCTTTCTCCTCGTTTCTTTCTTGTCTCTCATGTCTTCCTCTCTGTTTATCAACTCCTTTTAGCCCGGACCATTACTATGCGGTGGTGATTGTGGACAAGCGCTGGACTCACTTGCCTAAGATAGCGGAGCCTCCGGCGCACAACCCTTTCAATCTCATGGCCGCCATGAACAACACGAACCACTATGATACCGAGGCCTCGAGTATGGACAGCAGCCCCGTGGAAGTGGTGTTTACGGTGAAATTAGGGAACGTTGAGCTGCTCAAGGTGCACGCGTCGGAACCGTTTGACGATGGGGTGTTTTACTTTGAAGCCATTTCGCAGTTCAAGGTACGCGCAATCTAATCAAGTGTACCCCCTCGACCTTTCTAGCCGAATCACTTTATCCCCGGTATATTGCTTTACTGGTGTCGTTTTTGTTGCCCTCATTTGCTTCCAAATATTTTCTACATTCTGGCGTTCGTGTACCTTGGATTCAAACTCATTTTGAACTACATATGCATGTGTGTTTGTTGGCCCAGGTGGCCGGCGATTACACGCTCGAGTTCAGCGCTACTCTGCGCGGACATGGCCCTCTGTTGCCCGTCGTGTGCGCCGTAAAAGTACGGTCTTCCGCTCCACCTGTGCCTCCTTTGCGCAACGCTTTAGACGGCCTCCTGGTGGGTATTGGTTGAAAACTTCGTGCGTGGCAATAATTGTGTTAACAAATGAACAGATTACGAGCGGATGTACCATCATCTTTTCATATTACAACAGAATCTTGTTGTTTCTTTCATTTATCACCTCCCCTCAGCCTCTCATGCCAATCTTTTTTCCTTGTGTTTCTTCTTCCTCTTTTATTTCTAACCTCTCTTTCTCCCGGCAGGCCTTGCGGCGGCAGCCCGAAATTCTCGCTGCTTTTGACCATTCAGGCGACGATGATCTTGGCACGACCAATCACTCGATGTCAACGCGTCAAGCCGCAGTCGTGTATGGGGAATCAGAATTGGGTGCGCTGCGACAGGCACTCTTGCAGGTACACGCACAGAGCTAGGGAGGGAGAAAGAATCTGTGTTATTGAAGACAAATAATAATTCCTCAAATCACAGGCTTACATTTTTGATTATGAATGTGGTGCTTGGCATTCTTGCTCTTCGTCTCGGTGCCGTCAACTCTGAAGTCTCAGTCTCATTCTCTTCGCCTACAAATATGCTTGGTTTTTATATATACTATATTAGGTACAAACCGAACTCCCACGCGGGGCTCAAATCGATTACGGAACTTCCGGCCACCGAAACTACCAGCACCACAACAACTGCAGCAGCAGTGACGTTAGCGCTGTGGGGTGGGTAGCAGCTCCTCCACAGTCGATGCCCAGCGGCAGTGGCGGTGGTTCTGCTCCTGGTGGAGGCGGGCAAATTGAGTGGAGCGAAGGACTGAGCAGATGCTGGAAGCGCTTTGTTGTGGAGGCGACCTCTGCGCAAGACCTCATGGAAGCGCTGGTTCTTCTCGAAGCTTCGGTAATATTTGGAAATAGAATATTCGAAAGCATAAACACACAACACAAACGCTGATCTAGGACTCTTCTCCTTCTCTTTCTTTTTGTCTCTTTCTTATCATTCCTTCTCTCTCTCTTCCTTTTCTCTCGTCTTGAACCTCTGTTTTTAAACTGAAGGTGGGCAAAGAATGGCTTCAGCCGTGGTTCGTGGCGGCGCGCAAATGGCTTCCTCCGGCGCCGGTGCTTCTGCGCACGGCTACTCCAGCCTCCGTAGCGCTCCGACTCTTTCAGGTTATTGTTTTTCTTAAAGTCTACACACGTTTTCTTTGAAAGCTACGCGCACAAACACGCACAATATATATGAATACATATTAGAGGAGCTCTACTTGTGCTGCGTGCGCAGTTCCATGTTTATTGGTTTCTTGGTCTGGAAAACTCGTTCTCAGTTTAATCATTTTCGCTGTTGATTTTATTTCGTGTGCTTATTCCTATGCTTTATCATTTTGTGGTTGTCTTGCCTAGTTCGACTCCGCCGTGCGCTACGCCAACCCCAACGCCCGTTCCAACAGTAATCGCCGCGGTGGCAACTCCTCATCTCTCGCAAACCCACGGTCATCTTTCAACGATTCTTTCGACCCCGGTCGCAGCAACATCAGTGCGCTCACTGCTCTTTTGCCCCGCGGAAACAAGCACGGCAACAGCGGCTCTGTCAGTGCCTTTGCAGCGTCTCTGATGGACTTCGAACGCGGGCGCCCCAAACGGACCGCTGCTGTGAGTGCTGCCGCTGCTACCGCCAAGATGCTGGAACTAGAGCGCTGCAGCGACCGCGCCCTTGAGCGAAGCGACTCTGATAACCACGGCAACCGAAGGGACGGCAGGCAGGGTGGCCTAGAAAGGATGAGTGGCAGCGTAGATGACGATGATGAAGGTGGAGACTCCGGCGCTGGGGGCTTCAAGAAGCGGGTGCGTGGCGATTGGCGGCAGCAAGCAGCGGAGCGGATTGCGGCTTCGGCGGCTGCGGATGCTGAGTTTAGCGTGGGCATCGGTGGGGGTGACGAAGGAGGAATGGATAGAAGTGAAGATGAAAGAGGAGGCCAAGACGATGGCGAGGAAGGAGAGGAAGGAGGAAGAGAAGACGAAGGAGAAGAAGAAGAAGAAGAAGTAGATAATGATGAGGAGGAAGAAGCAGAAGGAGCAGTAGCTGATGATATGGGAAGAGGCGAAGCAACACCTTCAAAGCAAGCGACCAAGCAATCAGCGCAGGTGTTCAGCCCTTCGAGGAAACGCATAAAAGTGAATTCCGATGAGGAGGAAGAAGAAGAAGAAGAAGAAGAGGAAGTAGATAATGATGAGGAGGAAGAAGCAGAAGATAATGCTCAAGATGATCAAAACGACACTGCGATGCACGAAGACAGTGACAACGATGGTGACCATGCGTCGAATGCTTCGAACGAGGGCGCGGACGATGTCGATGACAATGACGCTAACATGACCGGAGGAGGCAGCAGCGACGCCACCAACACTCCTGTAGCAATGGCCTTAGCTGCTTGTCAAACGGCGTTAGGAATCCTCTCAGTGGAGTCCATCAGCGCGCCATTCATGCACCCAGTTGATTTGGTGGCGTTTCCCGACTATCTGGACTTCGTATCCACGCCCATGTCCTTTGACACGGTAATAGACTCACATCACCTCCTCTGTCCCCCTTGTATGTTCGAGTCTCACTACTCCTCCTGCTGCCGTAAACATGAGCAAATCATAGACCCATATATTGCATACGCCCGTGGCGCTTTGTGTATTGCCGTTCGCTGATCGCCCATGATGCTAACTCTTTTTCTTGTTTGCTTCCTATCTCTCTCTCTCTTTTTTTTGGGGGGGGGTCGTAGGTACGAGCACGCTTAGAGTCGGGCTACTATTCTCGCGGCGGGATGGCCCCCGCTGGTATTTTTTCGGCCTTTGCGCGCGACTTGGCTCTCGTGTTCGCCAACTGCCAGGCTTACAACAGTGAGGAGAGCCGCATTTGGGAGCACGCCGCACGGCTGGCAGCAAAAGCATCTGCTCTAGTAGCTGCCGCGCGGTCCGAGCTCGGTCTCCCTGTAGACAATGAGGATTTGGCTTCTGTCGGGGCAAGCGACGACGGTGGCAATGAAGATGATGAAGACGGCGGGCACGGAATCAGTGGGCATTCAGTAGACGCCGTGGTTCGTGAAGACAGGTCCGAGGAAGATGACGACGACGAGGAATTTGAGGAAGAGGACGAGGAAGAGGACGACGACGACGGAGATGATGACTTCGATGGGAAGTAGAAAAAGGAAGGGAAACTAGCGAGTACGGCACCTAATTCCTCTTCTGTAATCACAAGTTTAGCCTTATTTATGATAACTGTGGTTGTGGGAGATAATAGGCGCCAGTGCCAGCAAATAGTGCAAGTTTTATTGAAAAACATCCTAGCCAGTTTTACTATGATCCATCCCTGTAAAACCGAGAAAAGAAATGGGCCATCCTAATGTAGTATTTTGTGCGTTAAAATCGTCAAGCTAAAAAAGTAACGAGCTCACGATGAGCTTGCTCATGAACTTCATAGCTTCGTAGCCTACGCCGTTCATCCGTAGAAAAGGGTTTGGGCATGGACCTAATTCCCATAGATCGTCTTGATGAGATCAAGGCTGCCTTTCTAGAGGCAGAACCTGCTGGTCTCAGTCGCGATGCGGTGAGTATTCTCTGGTTCTTCTTGTTTGTTCCTGCGCTCTCAAATCTGCATGAACTGCTTTATCTTTCACACATTGAACCCTTTTGACTCGTCAGTTCGTGAGTGCTATGGTGACCGTCCTTGGCCTGGAAAACGATCTCGATAGCCTAGACCTCGATGCTGGAGCTTCAGATTCATGGAGTATTACAGGCGGCAGCAAGACTACAGCCAAAAGTCGCTCTCGTAGCGCGGCCGATGGCAAAGCAGCTCTCCGCAAGGTAGCTCGTTTGATTGAGCTATTCAATGAAGTCGACGCTGCAGGTAGTGGGCAAATAAGATGGGACGCTTTCAGCGAACATTTTACGGGCAACAGCAGCAGCAGCAGCGGTGGTGGTGGCGGTGGCAGCGTGCAGAAAGACGTGCGATACCACACAGACCGCTGGCACGCGCGGCCAGAAGCTCACAGCGCGAAGAGCAGCGTGCGCAAGTACGAAGTGGCGAGCTTGAAGTGGGCCCCGGAATGCAGCCGGCTCCTCGTTTGCGTCGATGACCGTGTGGAGGTGATGGACGTTGCTTTCAGCGGCAGTGGATCATCTGGGCCTGGCATGTTCCTTCGGCACGAGGTAAAAGACCGACAAAGAAAGAGACTGCACCTCTCGTCACCTTCATAATAGTTTGCTCTTAAGTAGTTGCCTCAATAAAGCGTTCTTAATGATATGCATTGCATGAGGGGGCGAGCTCTTTTTTAATTGTTGACATATCTTGCTGGTATGTGCCTGCGTGTAGGTGATTTTGGATGCTACTGCGGGAGAAATGCCGCCAGAAGACACGGAAGACAACAACAGGGCCTCTGACACCACTGCCGATGCTGAAGGGCTTGAAAATGGAGCCAATCTTGACAGCAATGGTAACCCACAGCCAGGTGCTTCATCTGCTAAAAAGAACAAGCCCGCAGAAGGCCCTCGACAGGCCGGAGGTGATGTTCCCGTGCTTGCGCTAGACTGCGCCTGGTGCCAAACGTTGCCCCCAACGGCACAAGCTCTGGCAGCTAGGGCAGAAGCCAAGAAATTGGGGGCGAACACTGGTGCTAGTAATTCGGCAACCGCGCCGGCAGCGGAGTACCGTGCTTTGATGGTGCTGGGCTCCGATGCGTGCTTGACGTTTTGGCTGTTTGGAGCTCGCACGCTAGCTGGTGGGAAATTAGACGTGAAAGCAGCCGGGCGCTGCCCTTTGCCTCAGCCCCAAGTGAAACTAGCGTGGCACCAGCGGAGCAGCACCGCGTTTACCACGGGGTTCAATTCAAAAGTGTCAGCATGGGCAGTCACTTACCACGGGCAGAGGCCTTTGCAGGTAGCTGGGAGCCGCAGGAAGAAACCCACCGCGAAAGAATACTCCTTCACCCTAGCCCAGGAACCTTCAGCGGCAGCAGCATCGGCCGCAGTGGCAGGAAGAAAAGGAGGAAGAGCAGGAGGAGATGCAGTAGGAGGGGCAAGTTCGTCGATCGCTACGCAAGCGAGAGCGCACGTGCTAGGAAGTGGCGGCAACCGCAACTTTAACAACAGCAGCGGTGCTTCCAGTGGCAGCGCTGGGCACTCGGAAGTGGTGCAAGCGATGTGCGTCATTGAGTACGGCGAAGACCTCGATACTGGCGAGCCAACGGTACTTTTCGCAGTGCTTATTATGTGCATAGACGCACAGACGCCTCTCAATGAAAACCATGCATCATTTTTGCATCGTTGTACATTGCGACACTTGAGGAATTCGCTTTTGGCTTTCTATGCATACAGGGGGCAAGATGCCCACTTGCATATCTACAGCCAATTTTTGGTGCACACACCGAAGCATTCCTGCAATTGTATGTGCACTTTTAAAATATTTCCATGGTTTCCCCCACGTATGTATGCGGGTCATGCCCTTCAGGTTATGCTTCTCGCTACAGCTGCTCTCGACCACCAAATTCATTTGTGGAATTTGATGCCCGGAGACAGCAGTTTCTTGCGCTGGAAGCAAGAACTCAAGCCTCGTCCTCGCGGAGGCGTCAAGTGCTTAACTTTTGACCAGCATCAGGTGAGGGTGCAATAGTTTTTTTTTTAAGGTGTCACCCCCCTTTCTTTTGCTATCTTTATACCCCGAATATAGCACACCATCACGAATCTGATTAGAAGCCCCTACGAAGTGTTCAGCAATGGTTGCGAATGCTGTCCCAGATTATTGTTTCCCTTCCTCCTTTGAATCCCTTACTCCTTTTTCTTCTTTTTCGTCTTCTTCTTCTTTCCCATTTAGGGCCTCTTGCTCGCAGGGGGCTTTGATTGCGCTCTCCGTGGGTGGGCGCTATTGGCAGGAGAATGGGCTTCGCTGTTTTGCCTCGGCGCTGGCATTGTGCACGCGCAGCCTCTGCTGGCGGTGTGCTGTGCGAGTGGCACTGAGCGCGCCGCCTCATTGGACGAAAGTGGCAAAATGGCCTGGTAAGTAATACGAATGGATTTTGCTTGATGTAACGTCAACAGATTCCTTTGTAATAGGAATATTGCCGTATCTGCTGTAACATGACACGCGTATTTTGATGAACAGTTGATAAATTACAATTTCGACGTTCTGAATTGAATCATTGTGATGCTGTTTCTGGCGCTGTATTTTGAACAACATAACCATATTAGGTGGGACACGCGGCGTGAAACGTTGCTTGACGACCGAGATCGGCTCATTCAATCGTGGCACATGGTGGGAGATGATCGCCCAAAAGCGCTTGTCTTATCGCGAGGCCCAGTATCGAGCAAGAATGGCAACGGCAAGGAGCAGCTGGCTCTGATTTGTGCAGGGCGGCGCTTGCGGGTAAGAACTTGCAAAATACGTCGATGTATTGTCTGCTGTGTGCGTACCATCATCAGTCCACGAGGACGAGTAGTTCCTGATTTTACACTTAAAATCAAGGTTTAAAAAAAAAACACGATTGGTGAATTGTCCTTCGTTTATCAAATATTCATGTGGTTATGTTGTTGTAATGTATTTGTCGCTTCTACATTAGGGCTACGACAACACCGACCAATCGGAGCTAAGTAGGCCACCTCAAGCCATGGCTGTTTATCCCCCTTTCCCGAGGTTGGACAAAAATGGGAGCGCCACGGCTGAAGAGAAAGATGAAGGCAGTGATTCGAGGGGAGAAGCAGCGAAGTCTGCTAATTTCATTGATGATGATAAATTAGTGTCCGCCATTGCGACAGCGCACGGCGCTTGTGTGTCTTGCTGGGATCCAATGTCAGGGGACCTCCTTCGGATGCTGGAGGTAAAATTTATAGGATAATTATCAGATACCCGCGGGCTTCCCTTGTTTCTGGCGTCCAAAGTCGTGTGAAATGGAATCAGCAGAGTCCAACAGCCGCAATATTTCCTTTTGTTTCGGTTTGAGTGCGTACTTCTTCATCCACCTTGTATGTTTGTACACCCTTACCTACATGAAGGTGTTGTCGCCTACCGAAGAGAACGCCATTGTTCAACTGACATTTGACGGTCCACGTCGATTGGTGGCTGCCACAAACAGTGGCAATGTGCTGCTAGTTGACTATTCCAATGGTGCCATATTAGCACATTTGCCTCCACACGACATGGGAGCTCGCATTTCAAGCCTTTCCGTCATTCAGCCTCCTTCGCCGTTGTTTCTCAATTCCAATGCCAGCTCTATGGATTCACTTCTGGCCACATGCGGCGCAGACGGGCGGGTAAGAATATAGCTTATAACAGCTTCAGTAATATTCTTAACTTACTTTTGTGCATCATTCAGAGCCCTTCTGAAGAAGCGCACATGCGGTGAACGCAGCAAGGAAAATGAAATCATTTTTGTTTTTTTTAAATGTGTGTGTGTGACATTTCAGGTCCGAATGTATGATTTAGCACCTTCATCGCGCGAGAGAGCGCGTATACTAGCCGAAGCTGAGCTAAAAGCGAGCAGTGAGATGGCCTCCGTGCATGTGAATGGAAGCAGTGGTCACAATCACGAGTCCAACTCTCCCTCGAAGAAGACAGTGGACCCGTACAGTGCGCTGCTTTTGAAAGAAGCCACGCGAGCGCACGGAGACAGCCAACAAGTACCGCAGTCTGCTGCGAATGCTGCTGCTGCTGCTGCTGTAGGAGACTCAAAAACGCTACCATCGTCGTCATCCCTTCCTGCACCACCACCTGTCGGCGTGACCTGCTTGGCTTCAAGCGCTCTGCTTGGTTTGCTCGTGACGGGAGGTGGCGACGGAAGTTTGAGGTTTTGGGACAGCGAGTTTTTCTCTCTGGAAGCCCATCTGCCTCTGGCCGTAGCTACTAGGCGGACCCAAGCCTTAGCACTCCTGAGACAAGATCATGCGGAAGCGATGGCCCAATCAGATCGAGCGAAAGGCCGTCGGACGGCCTCCAACAACCCCTCTGACGCCAGGAACAATGGCAACACTATCAATGGTATCGAAAGCGGCAGTTGCTTAGCGAATACTTCGTTGGCGAAATCAGCGGCCTACAGCGGTACTTTTGGTCTAAAAGCATCCCGTCTAGAATCGGTCGAAGAATTGAAAGAGCGTGACGCCAAACGGAATGCCACTCAGAAATTGCCGGTGGGAAGAGCAGCGCGTGCTGCGGCGAAGGCGGAAAAAGCCCGATTGGCCGAAAAATCCCGACGCGCGGCGCTGACCGAAGACGAACGACGCGCCGAAGACGAGGCGAAGGAAGTCGAGTCTTTGGCAAACTCGATTGCTGCGGGTGCTACGATTGGCGGCGGCAGCGTGAGCGCTGGCAGCGCTGCTGGTGGCGGTGGTGCAAGCGGCAGTGCAAGTACTAGCGCTGGCGGCACCCAGAGCATTGCGCAGAAGCGAGTATCGGCCCAGCGCCGACGCTCTTCCTTAGCCTTGGCCCAACTCACTGCAGCCAGCAAGCCTTACGATCAAGCCAACAACCACAGCGGCGCCTTGGAGTTCGTGCCTGGACCGCCGACGCCTAGCAGCGTGCGCAGCAGTGAGAGCAGCAGCCTCATGCCGGATTCGCCGATCGCCATGGGCTGGGGTGGGCCTCTGTCGCCAACTTTCAACGGACAAATGCCGAGCAGCAACGACAACGACGCCTGGCCAGGTACTAAAGCGCTTGCGCCAACGCCGTTGCCTGCAGCACCGCTGTGGGAAGTTGAAGGAGATGAACTTGAAAATGATGACGACGGAGAAAAGTCATTTGGTGGTGGGCATTTGAACATGCCCTCTGCAGGCAATGAACCCAACTCGGCCGCGATGCTTTCCCTGGACATGACCAATTTTTCGGTGGTGACCTCGGCGGAAGTGTCAGTAGCACCATTGGAGGCAGCGCCGGTCCCTGATTCGACTGCAAGTAGGTCAAAGATGGGCAGTGTGAGGAGTCGAAGAGGAGGTGGCACTCCTGGCTCCACTGCTGGTGCTGGATCTGGTGCTGGTCACAGCGATGTTGAACCACCGACGGTACGTGTTTGAGCTTGTGTGCGATGGAATGGAGTTGAAGATTTTTCTTTCCTTTTTAATGTGCATTCTTGTCGTGCACATTGCTACAAATAAATTTCCGTGTTCTTGTAACTTTTTACATACGTTCCGCATCAGGTGACTGCTGCCGTCTTTGCAGAGCCCTTTCCTTTGCTCATATGCGGCGATTCGGCTGGTTTTCTGTCGGCTTTTTTGGTGCGACCTTACGATGCCACTAGTACTGCGAATGGCAGCAGCAATGGCATCAAGCAGTACACACGCTTGCTGCGGTGGCGCAACAAACCCAAACACGTCTGGGATTTGTCGCCGGAAGAGATGGACGCCAAAGAAGAAGCCAAACAAGCGGCTAAACTGGCTCGGTAAATGCAGGGTCTTCATGACAAAAGGCTTGTTAGAACACGTGCATGTTTTTCTTGAACATGAGTCATTGGTACTCTCTTCCCTGTTTTTCATCTGCCACGCTGTACTGAAGGTACGAAGCCGCGAAAGCAGCACACGATTTAGAGCAGAAGCGTTTGCAAGAAGAAGCCGAGTACAATAAACCCGTAGAAATCACCGAGGCCGACATCACTTTGGATGGTTTGCACGTGGCATTTGGGCGCTCGATTGACCGGCCTTCTGCTTATGAGCTCAAAGAAGAAGAAGGCGGCCCCCGAGGTGGGGGCTTTCCGGGATTTGCGGGGTGGCAGGACTTCGGCGGCGACGACGACGACGAAGGCGACGACGGTGGGGAGGGCAACTTAGGCGTGCGCTGCCTCGCGCTGAGGCGAGGAGATCGGCCAAGAGGGGCGACTACAAGTAATGGAGATGGCGCTGGTGGTGGTGCCACTGCTGGTGCTGCTGATGAGATGAATGCTGATGCAGCTGCTGGGACAAATGCCAAAGCTGAAGCAAGCAGCAAAGGTGGCATAGCAACCGAAGGCGATGCTTTCGCCATAGGCTATGGCGCAAACAAGGAAGACAGTCTCGTTACCTTCGATGCTACGAAGAGTGCTCCTTTGCCTCCTGATTTGCCGGGCGGTCAACTCCTCCTTTACACGGGCGATGATTCCGGCGCGGTAGGCATTTTCTATTCATACTACGAACGAATATACATTATTCCTATGCGGAAATAAAGTGACAAGTAGAAATTCAGGTTGAAGGAGCTGCCTTACAAAGTTTCCTTTGACTTCACTCTTCGTTCTGTTTTTATTAAAAATATCTAAACTATCAACGTAATACTAGGTGGCAGTCCACGATTTGTCGCCCCTGGTAGTAGCTCTCAGCCTCATGCCCGTCAACGCACGCCAACTTCCTCAAGCAGTGCCGTCCTACAACCCGCGGCGCCGGGTCATGCGTGATTTCGGCGGAGACAGCAACAGCGGCCCTACTCTTGACAAAGCGGGAAAATCGTCTATCTTGGAGCTGGAACGGCCACCAAAATCACTGCAACCGCCGCCTTCTCCTGCTCCAGCAGCAACAGTTCTGAGAATCACACCCAAGACTCACTCGCGAAAAGCATCATTGGGAAGTGCAGCTACACTAGATATGGAGAGCGTGCTATCTGTTGCTAATACCACTGCTGCTTTGACTGTGACCGGAGGCATGTCAAAGGCTGCGGCGGCGGCTGAGGCATCTCAACAGGCACACGCACGAGCTCTTGAGGCTACCAAGGCGACTGAACTGCAACTGGCGAAGCGCGGTGTGACCACTCA
>Ga0307930_1000738_pt1 | contig 26259 bp, 26 predicted proteins | sample OrgLakmetageno46_FD_203161 | JGI IMG/M metagenome (GOLD analysis project Ga0307930, IMG submission 203161) | Saline water microbial communities from Organic Lake, Antarctica - #46 | ecosystem: Environmental > Aquatic > Non-marine Saline and Alkaline > Saline | place: Antarctica: Organic Lake...
TTGATGTTTTGTACCGGCATCCCAAAAGTGCTCTATGTCCGTCACTCAGTCACTCTGTTACATCACAGGCACAAAAACCCTTGCGTGCTTGTTCGGACACGTTCTCATATGCTAGCACGTGCTTAAAGTACGTTCGCATGCTTACCGTATGGTCTCACATGTGTGACTTATGTGTGACTTATGACACGACGATAGCGTTTGTACGTACTCCTATAGATAGTTCGGTAGCGCTGTGAAGCAGTAGGTGAGATCAACCATGATGTGCGCTGGAGACCTTGATGGTTTGAAGGTTGAGCGACGACGAGGATACCGCGAGGTCGTGCGAAGTGTGCAGTAACATGTAGCGCGTCAGTTCCTTGAAACAAGACGTCGGCAATGTAGAGCATAACTAGTGTAACACGATGACGTCTACTTCTCTCTCATTCATCAACGAACAACGCGGACAAGTAACAAAGACATTGAACAAGGGCACAGAAAATCATCGCGACGTAAGACATACAGAGCAACACTGGTGACGATAGTCAAAAAGTACTGACGCGTGATTCAAAGTGTCTACACTTCGACACCATTTCAAACTGTACACTTTTTGACACTTCTTGCACTTCCCCTTCTAACGATCGCCTCCAATGCAGCCCCACTTTGAAGCATCTAGCGGCAAATGCCATTGCGCATTTAGACCTTCTTCGCGCCACCCTCTACTTCACTTCCATTCAAACTTCCTTCACGCTCCCTCACGACATCCATTTCAAGGTATCGAGAATCGAGAACAGTATCGACAAAAAAAACGTTTTCGTTGATCGTGGCGCGGCGCACCCGCGCCGCTGCAGTTCAGCAGGTGTGAAGAACTCAGAACTCATCAACACTACTACTGTAGATAATGAGTAAGTGTTGGGTCGCAAACAGAAACCGCTTGTAGAAGATGTCCAAAGCTCAGCAAAATGAAGGTGTGTAGGGGTGAAATATGCGTGCGTTTCTCATGTCAGCACGCGCATGTGCTCAATTTTCGGGTGCTTTTCATTCTGAGAGCCGCGCAAATTGAGTTCAGCCAACACTTGTCTTGTATACGATTTACAGTGGCGTTGCCCCTTCTTGTGAGCCTGCCCCCCTTTCGTGCTCTTTCCAGTGTACGTGGCAATGCCCGTGGACGCGGAGGCGCCTCCAGCTTATGAGTTCTACGCGCCCCCCTCGGTACGCCTCGCCTTTTGAATCCATCATATTCGGGTCGCCCCCCTTTGATGCAGCACCCACTCACAGCGCATCAGAACTTCTATACCAGAACGCTTTCTCAGCATATCGCCCCCTCGCTTCTATACTACTTTCAGCATATCACAGCTATCCTACTTACCCTACTTTATCGCCACCTTTAACCGTGTTTGTGCTCTTCCTCTAGGACACTGCGCGGCGCAAGAAGTGCTTCGGGTGCGGGTCGTGCCTCTGCGTTGTGGTCACCCTCCTGACCCTTTTCTTCCTGCTGCCCCGCACTCCAACCACCTGGCTCGCGCAGCTTGGCGCTAACTCAGAGACGGGAGCCCTCACGGGCACCTTTGAGTTCGCCAACAACAACTACTTTTCGGTGACCTGGGAAAACCCAGACGTGGACCTGTACTGGCTGCCACACAACGAACAGCTGGTGACGCAGAATTGTTTCGGCGCCGGCGGCACCGCCAACGATGCGTGCGCGTTTTACCAAGACGGCATGTGCGCCGTCAAAGTGGCGGAGTTTTCCGAGGAGGAAAGCTTCGAGACGGCGATGCGCACCACCACAGAGCGCCAGTTGGGCCTGACCCAGACCTCCCAGGACTTGGCCTGCAGCATGAACATGCTCCTCTCGCAGGCGGTCAACGGCAACCAGCGCATGCTGGCCAAGGGCTCGGTCCGCGCCTCGTCGCCGTTGCGAGACTTCGGCCGAGTGAGCGTCTCCGATGTGTACTACGACTTTGCTAACTAATTTAGAGCTGGCACCAAGGCGACAACGGAATCTTACGCAGATCGCTCGTGTCCCCTGTCCCCTCCTGGCATAGGGAGCGCCAGGGCCTGCGTCTAGAAACCACACACTTCACTAGCTATCATTCTTTTTTTACCGGGGATTTTTCTTCACTCCAAGGCCACTCGGGAGAGCCCACCAGACTTTTATGATCTCATCCACCATTAACGAGTCACGCAACGCTTAACGCTTCCTATCTAAAATCTAAAACCAAGATCTAAACTCCATAATTATTCAGAAATTCATATGGCAATATGGCCATGCAAGAAGTACAATAAAGCTGCGAATTTCCGTTGATATATGATAAAATTTAAAATATATGGTCGTAAATCATTAATGTGTTATGTGCACGCCCACTTGAATCGGTGAGTTGCGAGTTGGCGATTCGGGCTCCGTCGGAGGTCGAAATGTCCATGGCTCTATTGCTGTCTTTGGTGTCAGTGATCGTAATGTAATGCAGTACCTGCTTCCATGACGCATGGCACTGGCCCGAGGCCTATTCAAATCTGTGCCAAATTTCTATGCTTCTGCTTTAATTACTGCCAATTCCACATCCACGTCGTCAAAGCTCGTAGTCGAGGCCGGCGCCAAATTTCCACGCCTCTGCGCGCCGCCGCCACACGCACTTTTGTCCGTTGGGCAATGCTTGCGCCCACCTGGCGAGGGGAACGTTATAAAAGACGTTTGTATTTGCTGCTGCTGGCTCATCCTCTGCAGCCTTTCCTGCGGAGTGTTCGGTTGTTGCCTCAAGCACAGTGTGCCCTACGACTTGGTAAGCGAGAGTGTACAAGCCGAGCGCGACAAAATGCCTCGACCAGTCGAGCACCTATTGAGAGATTGAATGAAATTCCAAGGACAGAAGAGGTTACGAACGCGCATGCTTCAGAAGACACATTGTTGAGTAGTGGCGGATTCATTATCAGCAACGCGATCCTTCTCGTGCCAAAAAATATAGAAGCCGGTCACTCTCTGACAAAGAGTATGACCAGAATACAAAAATAACCACGCACCGAAGCCGGCCCCACGTGGTTCAAAATTTGAGGAATGAAAAGCGGGTCGCGCGCCGTGGCGGTCAAGAGGGTGGCTGCCAACCCTTGAAACTGAACCACGTCCTGGGGATTTTGCGAGAGATGAGGAGGAGAATAGCAAAGTCAAGCCAATTAGCGGCCTATCTGAAGACAATTCACGCTCTTCTCTTCTTCTTCTTCTTCTTCTTCAAAATAAAGTCCATCTTTTCTGACCTGCAGGAAAGGTCGATTCACGGAATCTCCCAGGTCGTTCATGATGTCAAAGTTGGTGCGCAGCAAGCGGTTCACGAAGTCAGGTTGAGGTTGAGGTTCCGGGGGCGGGCGGGCCGACATGCTCCGCTGAAACATCCAGGTAACCTGTTGGTGTTTGGATAAGCGTGCAAGCAAAGATGGTGAACCGCAAAAGAACAAACCATTCAAACGCCCAAATTGACTTATGATGAGGAGGAGGACGAGGGCTATTTGTCTTATGACCCAAATAAGGTGGCAAAAATGCCTCTCGAAAGACGCTGGTAATCATGGTATAATTGTGTGCTTTGCAACTTTTACCGCCAGGTTAGGCATGTAGGGGTTGCATTGGGAAAGGGACTTCGCACTGAGGGCATCTTTGTTCTCGTCTTGCTCTTCCAAATCCAGTGCTTCTCCTAAAGCACCCGTTATCCGCGCCAAGTGCCTCGTCAGAGCCCCGAAGCCTCCGAAGCTCAGTGGAGATTGGATCCCCGACGCGTCGCCTGCGTGGACAATACGATCCCAGGTAGCAGGTAATGGGGAAGAGCGGTAGGTGGGAAAAAATGCAAAGAGGGCGCGCGTCGGCTGAAACCCGCTGTTGCTTGATGGGTCTGGGTCGATGCCCTGTTTATTCAAGAAAAAAAAAGGGCAAAGGAAATAAAGATGAATGAATTGTGGACAAAAAAGAGATGCACGGCATGAATGAGAGAGGTGAAACACCACTAACTTATTATAAGTGTACAAAGAAGCGAGATTGGCAACTACTATATGCTACAGCAGTGGATACCGATGCGCGTGGCATATGTGTACTTCAAAAACCTGGTATTCTTTGAGGCGCGGCCAGTAGTCCTCGAAGAGCTCCAACAGCGACGGGCGCCCCTCGCGCGCGTCCAAATATGTGAACAAATAAGTGGTCCGAAGGGCGTCCGAAACGCCCGTGGGGAAAGCTTCCCAAAAGTACTGCTGATGGCCGCCGCTGTACTTGGTGCTCATGTCGCTGTTGGTGTCTTGCATGTAAAAAATTAAAAATAGTGAATATGAAGATGAAACGATGGGAAGAAGATTACGAGAATCCGGCAGAATCATCATAAGATAGGGCATACAACGAGGAATACGCATTGCACAATGATAAATAGCGTCTATTTATGTGTCCCACGCACAAATGAGATCCCCCGAGTCGTTGGCCCTCGCTTCTTCCTTCAAATTAACGCCTTGGCGCGCGGTGGGGCCGTAGCCCGAGGCGCAGGTGCCCACCACGCAGCAGATCCCGTCGGGTGTCTGCCCGGCCCGCGCCTGGCCCGCTACAGGGGAGGCATGCCCCATGCAGTCCACCACCAGGCGCGCGCGCAAGGTCCCGTAGGCGTCGGTGGCGAGTAGGGCCGCGTCGTCGTGCACCTTCAAGGGGGGGGGGTTGATGAGTCAGCACGATTAAATGAGGTGAAGGAACCATTCGGTCGAGGAGGTGCTAACAATGCAGGCTATCCAAGAAGCAAGCGCGCAGGGGAAGAAATCAATTTTCACGCGCAGTGAAGGTGTAGTATTCATTCGCACCGCAATGCCGCTGACCCCACAGCCTTCCATTACCACTCCACCCTGCCCTTCCAGGGTTCGCCTCGCAGCCTGAATCGCCACGTTCGGCCGCACCCCGAGGTTCAAAATGCCGTTCACCATGAGCTCGTGCTTGCCGGTGCCGTCCCCAGCAGTAGGGGGGGAGTCGGTGTGGATAGGTCGCCCAAAGCCACCGACACCGCTGGGATCAGGACTAGTTTCGTGCGAGTTGTAGCCGGAGCGTACCTGTGGTGAATACGTGAACATGAATTAGGATATATAAAGGAAATTGAGTAGAGTTCATCATGAAGTAATTGCAATAACGACCATGATCTTCGTGAGCCTCGAACACAAATTGACAACAGTACTCCATTTCACACGACTGCATGTTTCCCTTCAAACCTGACTGAAGTGCGACGCCACTAGCGTCTCTGGATCAGGGGAGCGGGCAATTTTAGCCCCCGGGGGCACTTCTACTGCACCAGTGAGGTCACTTTTCTCGAGGACACCTAGTTCCACCTAGGAGAGCAACCAAGCAAAAATGAAAGGGTTAAAAGAAGTATCTCCCTAATTCATCTTATTCTTCAGTCACATGCCAATGGAAAGAAAGGTCACGCACATGAAGGAATCGAATACATTTGCCAACCCGGGTCAAGAAAGAAAGACACGCACCAAGTCTGTCAATTCTTTCAAGCTCAGATTCCATTCCTGTGCTCGTCCACGCAACGCGGGCGCTCGCTCCACCACAGCTACCCGCAGAGGCTTCAGACCCGTGTTCACATGCCTTTTCGCAAGAGCTGCCGCAATAAACACTCCCAAGGTGCCTCCGCAAACCACCACGTCGAAGTCCTAATTGGGTGGGCGAGATATTGGATTGCGTGATGCGTGCCAAAAGTTAAAAACCTCGTGTTGTTAAAAGAGATACGAGTCGGAGCGAGTCCAAGTACATGCCATAGCGACGAGTAAACACCAACTATCACGAAAGAGGAAAAGCACAGAAGGTTGTATTTGGACCTTGGATGGATCGGAAGAGGCTGGCGCTGGGCCTTTGTTCTCCGTTACAAAAGGCCCACGGTTAGGAGGTGCTTTTCCTGCTTTCAGATTCGACCATGCTTGGTCGGCTCGCAACAACGCTTGCCAACTACTCCACCGCGCACAGCCAAAGAACAAGCAAAGGGTACATAACCGAATGGATGTACGTATGAATCTGGTTTCAATGTCATTCGAGGCTACTAGTCTTCGGGTCTTGGGGTATGTGGAATGACGGTCAACTCACGTGTTCGGAGCGTCTACAGCTCCGCCTGCTCCTCCGGCTTCCTCCTCAGGCGGTATAGCCTAAAACCAGCAATAATCAAAACCAAATTGATAGAGATTTCGCAGCAGCCGATGAAACCTTGTCATGAAAACTACTGGCTAGAATGAGCTTCGTCTTTACCTCGAGAATGGTTTGAGTCAATGTCACATCGGCAGTTGCGAGTTGTTTTACAGAAGAGCGGTAAAGTAAACCTACATGCCGCCCAGTACGGGTAGGCGTTTGTAAACTAAGTCCCGGTTGAAATAGGCTTGCGAACACGACCCAGAGTTTGAGCATCCTAGCCTCGGCGCAGAGTTGCCGTTTTTAGACGTGGGTAGGAAATAAGAAGAAGAAGATTGACTGTGATGACGACGACCAGAAGAAATGACGTGGATTCGGGGATTTCGGGGATCTTCTCATATGAGTTCTGAGATCTGAGTGTACTGTAAACAGTAAGCCGCAGGCCACTTGAGCATAAACACCAACTCCAATAGCTGACTGGCCCAAGCTCACTGGCTTTGTAGGGCTATGGCTATGGCTGCATTCATCTATACTCCTAGAATTATCCGCGACTGCAACTAAAAATGCTAAATGGGGATTTGTGACTTTTCTTCAGGATCGCCTGAGAGACTTCGCAGTTGCCAAACTTTGGACCGCTATCATCACTTCCAAGGCTACTCGGACATGTGTGCCTAATTAGCTTCTTGGTTTATACTATTTATACTTCGAGCTGGTTGAATCTCTCCCCTGTGTGCTGTGTGTCAATTGGGGATTTGGGAAATGGGGGTGCTTCGCGCAGGCCGCAGCCTAAGCCCCAAGGAGGCGCCCTGCTTGTGCTTGGTCTTAGTCCCAAGTCCTAAGTCTCAGAAACAAAGCGGCACCAAAAGCCCAAAGGGGCATGCACCCTACCTTTCTATCTCCTTGAGATCTTTCGTCTGTCGGCCAATACACAGTCTAGTCTAGTCTAGTTAATACTCTCCCAAAAACAAAGAAAGACAAGTACACAGCAGTCACAGAGGCACATAAAGAATGCACTTGAGCTGCAAATGCGCTAGCAGCGCAGTATCAAACCTTCCCTATACCTAGATTCCTGGCTCAACTGCTTCGGTTGCTACCATTTCTTGGTGTGAAGATACCACCTCACAATAACTTCAAAGCTCAGTAGCCCTTCAAACTGCTGTTCAGATTAGGTTGAGCCCACTTCCTTGTACATCGAAAACTTGACAATAAATTCCCGGATGGCCGTGGGCAAAAGGCCAACGATGGGCGCAGCAGCTGAATCTGGCCCCACTTTATACGTTGCATTGGGTCGGTGCGCTGCCATAATGGTGGCCATGGTGTTGGCGACCTGAAGGGGCAAAAGAAAGAAAAACAGCGACAAGTGAATCGAAGAGAGGACGAAGATAAATATAAAGAAGAAGAAAGAGCCGGTATGCACAAGAAGTACTCCTAAATACACCGTTCAGCACGCCTATAATTGAACACGTCAGTAAGAGAGAGAGAGCCTCACCTCTGAAACGTGGGTGCCCGGTTCGTTGGCCGAGTACTTGATGAAAGTGTCAAGCAGGCCGCCGTACTCGTCCTGGGCCTGAGTCGAGCCCATGGACTTGGTCACTTGCGCCCACATTTTCGCGGTGGTGGCCAAGCCTATTTCCATCAGCATCGTTGGCTTCACGAAGCCGGGGTTCAGCACGCAACAGTCTACCTGAAAATTTAGGAAGAGCAGAGCAGGAGAGCATGCAAAGGCAATCAATCAAGAATAGCAACTGCACAGGGCGTATAAGAAGTTCGTGGTGAGAGCGCTTTCCCTCACAAGCGAAACATGCAATGCCTAGAGAAGAAATAAACCCTAGAGAGGAAGGTGGCTTCCTGTCATCGAACTCGTAAATCCTTATAATATCTGGGAACAGTGTATCATTCTAATATCTGACTCACTGGAAAACTTTTCAGTTGCATCTCAAGGCGCATGCAGCCGCAGAACGCTTCGATGGCCCATTTGCTTGCCATGTAAGCTGAAAGCAGCGGTGGCGCGGGCGACAGCACCCCTCCACCGGTGCCAATGAATACCACGCGGCCACGGCGGTTGGCGCAAGGGCCGTTAGGTGCCACGCTTGCGCGCAACAGTGGCATGAATTGCTGCACAACTCGCACGTACCCGAAAAACTACACGAAGAGGGCAAACACGTGCCAAGTTCGTGCACATCGTGTGTGTAAAGGTATGAATTGAGGCAAAGTGAGCAGATAAGTGTAGACACAAACAAACAAGCAATCAAACAAGTGCCTCATCGAAGGTGAATGCTAAAGACTGCTTTTATGAGTAATGTCGGTGACTTTGACAACGACGTCAACAAGCATAGCAACAGCAGCAGAACTCCTCACGTTTACGTTCATTTGGCGCTGAAACATATCCATCGGGAAGTACTCTGCTGGTCCGTTGAAGCCCACTCCAGCGCAATTGATGATCCCCACCTGTCATTTTTTTGATTCAAGGCAGGCGAATATGAAGAGAAGTTTATTAAAAAGTGCTCACTACAAGGTGGTAAGAGAGGTCTACTATAGGGACGATCAGGTATCGGGCAAGCTTCCAACCAAAAGGCTATCATTCGTCTCTTGATTGACCTATCACTAGGTGGCATGCCCCCCTACCAGGCCAGTTTGTGCTTTCTCCAAAATCTTTTCCGTAGCCTTGAAGGCTGTATCTACGGAAGCGTCGCTGGTCACGTCGAGATTAACCACTGAAAGCCGCGACGCACCGCTCTGAGAGATATGAGACAAGAAATGAATGCAAAGTGCAGATGGCACGCGCATAGAGGCATAATAATATTCACCTCGATACAAAGTCGACTTTAGAAATGAAAAATGTGCCATAATTTCTAGGTTAGCCCAAGTCTAGCACAGGAATGGATTCAGGAAAATGTTTGGAATATTTTGACACGTTTAATGAAAGAGCAGAACAAGAAACCACTCCTTGCACCTTGCAATGGGCCTTAAGCTTGGCCTCCGAATCTTCGAGGAAGCAGCCAGCGACCACGGTGTAGCCTAGATCAGCGAGCAAAGCCGCAGTCCAAAATCCCATGCCCGAGTCACAGCCCGTGACAAACACTGCGCCCTCCACTAAAAGCCACAGGCAATCAAGCAATGATACAAGTAAAATAGTAAAAGTATCCAGGAGTGATCGAAAAACATTAGCATATTGAAGCTAGAAATACTCCGAGTGGCTCCACGTGCGGCTGTACTTTCAATTAGTTTGTTACATTCATCTTACCGGGCATAGGCTTGCGGCATAAAAACGAAAAGAGAGGCACGTTGAAACAAGCGAGAAATAGAAGCGGAGCGCCGTACACCGCCGGCAGTGCTTCTGCTAGAATAGCAAAATATGATACCGCGAAGACTAGCGTGCGCCAAAGCCAGTTGTAAAACGTGGAAGCGGCTAAAAAGACTGCTGCCAAAATGTAAAGCGTCGTTCTGTCGTCGGGGTTCGTCTATCGACGTTTATGGTAGATATATTTTGAGTCGAAGGTCACAAACTACGAAGTCGCAATACATGCAAAGAATCACTAAATAATTTTACCTGGTAAATTGCTGCCATAAGGGCACCTCCGAAGACGAGAAACGCGTTCAAACCCATTGGAAGGTTGGAAGGCGAATGATTGCGTGCGTGAACGTGTGAACGTTGATGAGCACGTCATCACACGCCAACAACAACGAGCCCCAAAACACCAAACACCAAACACCGAAACGCCAAAACATGCACAACAGTACTACATTAGGCCAAGATATACTTTTGTCTCAACATGGCACTTCGACGTGGCATCACGCGCATTCCTGTGGCGAAGAGCTTTGCCCGGGTGGCGCCTCGCTCATTCTTGTCGACTAACGCTCGAACCTCCACTGCAGCTGCGACGGCTCAGCGGTGTGCTTGTCTGTATTTGCTAACCGTTTGTTATCACCACTTTGTAGATGTCAACGCCGCCGGAAATATTTTCTTGTAGCAGAACTTCACCAGTGAAAGAATGCTTGAGCTGAGGTGCTTGTCGTATTGGCTTTTAATAGGATTTCTGTAACCCTCAATGACATCGAGGAGGCGGGCACCTTCAAGCAGGAGCGCATTATCACGTCGATGCAGAACGCAGAGGTCAAGGTCCGAGGTAGCGATGACAGTGTCCTCAACTTCTGCGCCAACAACTACCTCGGCCTATCATCGCACCCTAAGGTAGATCTGCGAAATGTTTCATATTTATATCATATTGCTATGTAGGATCGAAATCTAGCAGCTCTTCCTTGGATGGATCCTACTCCATGGTGTGAAGCATTGATTTTTACTTGCCGTCTAATCTCCTCGGGGCGAAGATTGGACTGAAATCAGGCTAGGATACACCTTCACTCTTTCGCTCACTTACGGTCCTTAAAAACAAAAAACAACTACCTTCCTTTCAGGTAGTAGCCGCCGCCACGTCAGCGCTGCAAACGCACGGCTTTGGGGTGGCGTCGGTGCGGTTCATTTGCGGGACCCAGGACTTGCACAAGGAGCTCGAAGCGGCCATTGCCAAGTTTCACGACACCGAAGACTGCATTTTGTTCCCCTCGTGCTTCGACGCGAACGCGGGCTTGTTTGAGACCTTGCTGGGCCCAGGCGACGCAGTGATCAGCGACAGCTTGAACCACGCTTCTATCATCGACGGGATTCGCCTGTGCAAGGCCCAGCGGTTCCGGTACGATCACATGAACTTGACCGACCTTGAGGCGAAACTGGTGGAAGCGCGGAAGGCTACCGGCCCCGAAGGCACTCTGTTGGTGGCTACCGATGGGGTCTTCAGCATGGATGGGGATGTGGCGCCCCTGAAGGAAGTGTTGAGCTTGTGCGAGCAGCACGGGGCCACGCTGTTTGTGGACGAGTGCCACGCGACCGGGTTCTTCGGGGCCACGGGGCGAGGTAAATAGGATATAACTCTAGAATAAAATTGGACAGCTGCGTGCTGGAGTAATTAGCCTGGATATTTTTATCGTTGCGCTTTAAGTGCTATACCGCAATAACTCCCCCTTGCTTTTCTCAGCCTCTACCTTTCTTTCATTTTTTCACCCTCCTATGATTCACCCCAAGGCACCATGGAGCACTGTGGGGTGCAGGACCAAGTGGCAGCGAGCGGGATCATCGTCAACTCCACTCTGGGCAAAGCTCTTGGGGGCGCGACCGGCGGCTACACCGCGGGGCCCAAGGAGGTGGTGGCGCTCCTGCGGCAGCGCGCGAGGCCGTACTTGTTCAGCAACTCCCTTGCGCCCTCGGTGGCGGGGGCCTCCCTGGAAGTCTTCAAAATGCTCACCGAATCGTCCGCTCTCGTGGACAACGTCCAGCGCAACACCCAACGGTAAACATGCCATTTCAGCTCTTTCTTCTTTGTTTTTAATAATATGAAGCGGCTCTGGCTTCCAGAAGGATCATATTTTGCTGTGCAACTATTCCCCCCTTCCCCCTCGTATGTGTATTATTTCTTGAATGCACACCCCAGACTCCTTTTCTCCTGACTCTGTTTTGAACCCACCCATCTACAGGTTCCGGAGCCGCATGACGTCAGCAGGATTTGACCTGAGGGGCGACGCGTCTCACCCCATTTGCCCCGTGATGCTCGGAGATGCCCGGCTAGCTCAGGTTAGCGCACTGAGAATTACTGCCATAATAGCATTTTAGTAGCCGTAGTGATTTGCGACATTCTGCTTTTATCAAGAGTAGCTTAAGTTTTGCCATGCATCGAGTCAAGTTAAAGTTGACTTGAATCCCTGCACCTAATATTTTTTACATGCGCATGCTCTACTGTGCCACTACAGGACTTTGCCACCGACATGCTGGCGCGCAACATTTACGTGGTGGGGTTTTCCTACCCTGTAGTGCCCAACGGCGCAGCTCGGATCCGCGTCCAGATTTCCGCTTCCCACTCTGAAGAACAGGTAAAGCAGAATGTTTGATGCAGTTTTTAGTTGTTCTACCAGCTATTTTCGTGCGATTTCAATGCCTCTTCAGATGCACAAAAAGCTCCTCCTCTTGATGATGAGAGCTCGAACCATGTCCACCACTCATGTCTCTGGCACCTTCTCTCCTCTGTTTCCAATAGATTGACCGTGCTGTGGATGCCTTCATTGAAGTGGGCAAGGCCCGAGGCGTGATCGCGTGAAGTTAAAATGTAAAATGCTGCTTCGTGGAAGCGGGATGCTGAGTGTTTAGAAAAACTTCACAAGTGGTTGTGGTTGATGCAGCTGTAAGACTAGGACTTAAACCGATAACAATAGCCCAGCGCAAATAAACGCGATTGGTAGATCAAAAAGAATAGTTAAATCTGCACACATATTATATCTTTTGCCTGCGAAAGGACATCTCTGTTTATGCACAGCATTGCCAAAGCCAAAGGCGCAAGAAATATTCCAAGTCTGATGAAGTCATCGCGAAATCTCAATCTCAATCCCCATAATCTTGATCGTATTCGCATTTGATCATGGCTGCGTATCGCATAAATTTCCCTTCCGCGTAATTCGGGCGTTATTCACTCGTGGTTCTGTGCTTCAAGCGCCAAATTTCCTTCTAGGCTAGTGAAGGGAATTTTAAATTTAAAGTGCGAACGCGAATCACTTCGATATCGTTGAACAACCGTTGAAAATTCGCTTTCCGCTTTCCGCGTGATCGCGTGATTTCCGCACGGTTTTCAATGATTTTCGCGGAGTTCCTTACCCAGCCGCCGACGTATTCCTCGGCTTATTAAATAATGCATTAGACAAACCCCTTAATTCTTCTGCAACCAAATCAAGCTAGAAATCCTGATATCAACTGCAAGTAGCCGCCAGGGACTAGAGAGAGAGAGGGTTGTTCAATTTTTTCTGCTATTGGTGCGGTGTCTTATATAGAAGACGAAGCACGCGCGCAGAAGTGAAACTCAAAGCAGTGTGCTTCGTATAAACATCGGTATTACATGAGCGAATGGTCTTCAGCTGCAGCTCCTTTATGACGATTCATGAGTCTGCGCTCCGGAGTTGCCGTGTGGTTTTGCTCAAGCCCGCCCACGCAGCGCCTGCTTCTCGCCTTCGTCGCCGCGCTGCTGCGGGGTTCAAGGCGGCTCGGGCGGCGATTTCGTACAACTCATGGAAGGTAACCGCAGAGTACATGGCTCGATTGACCTGTTGGTGTGAGGATGCACAAACACAGAAGCGCAAAAGTATGAGAAAGAGGATAGTAGGTGAAAGCAGAAGAAAGCGGGATGCGCGCGATCATCTCAGAGAAAGCTCGACATTAGACTTGATTTTACTTGAGCGTATAATTCGAGGGCATATCAAAGGTAGAAATGAGGGAAGGCTATCAACTGATCCTATACTTGAAGCACAAACCTCAGCAATGGTGCGTTTCCCTCGCACCAGTTCCATGCCATAGTGAATCATCTCACACGCGTCGTCGCCGACAATGTGCACGCCGAGCACCCGCCCATCGGATTGATCAAACACAAGCTTCAAGAAGCCTGAACATGGCGATAGCGGGAAGAAAAAAAGGGCGCACGTATAGGAGGTCAAGACGTCAGAAATCTTGAGGATTAATTGAAGCTTATGTTTGGTGAAAGCAAGCCTTGAGAAAATTTCGTATTGTTAGCATGAAAGGAAGCCCGTTTGAATTAAAAAAAGAGGTACGCCTCCCAATTTATGTTCAAAGTACCTTCAGGAGAGAACACGCATCCGCGCAAGCATTCTCGGTACAGCGCTAGTCCCTCGGATGCATTGAGCCCCCTCGCTTTGGCTTGAGATTGCGACAAGCCGAAATACGCGACTTCCGGGCTCGACCACACGCCGACCTTGAAGGAGTGATAATGAGAGGGTTGAGACAATAGGAGATAACTGCAGCGTGAGAAGAGTTTTTGGACCTGAAGATGGATTCTACATGATTGTGTCTCGCTAATCGATTCGCTGGATAATGTACGTGTGCAATTTGAAATATAGCGCGTATTTACCGGAAACGCGAATGGGTTGGTGGCCAAATCGAACGAATCAGCGTACGCCGCTGCCGACTCGCCATCGATGCTGCCCTCTTCTCCAGCGGCTGCTACCGGAACCGCCTCCTCTTCTTCTTCCTGTTGAAACATGTGCTCAACGGCGGCTGCGGCTTGGGCTACCCCCGTAGACGCCAAATACGGTCGCCCCACCACATCCCCCGCGGCATATACGCCCTTGGCATGGGTCTGCATCGACCCCCCTTGCACGGTGGCGCACCCGTGCGGATCCAACTCGACGCCCAAGTCCTCTAGGCCCAAATGGTCGGTGTTGGGGACGCGCCCCACTGCGGCCAAGTACGCGTCGACGGTGAGCACCTGTTGAGGGGGGGGGGGGAGGGGGCATGATTGTAACATTGAGGGGTGAATGAACAAAGAAAATGATGCCTGAAAAATAAAAAGTGGTAGAAAATAGTAATTAAGAAGGTGCAAAGTTAAGTGCAGTTGTTCGTCACGCAAGCATGACCCAATCAAGCGCACGCTCGTACTTTGCCCGAGTCGAGGTGAATCTTGAGAGGCGTAACGCCACTTGGGTCCACAAGAAGGCCTCCTTTTCCATTGCCTACACCTCCTCCACCAGCGGCTGCCCCAAGGTCAAAGCTTGCCACTGTAGTCCCGCGCTCGATGCGCACGCCACAGCGCACTAAATCCGTTACCAGAGCAGCAGCCAGGTCACCGTCGAGGCCGATCTTCATGAGGGCTTTCTTCGGCACCTGTTGGTTAGTGTGCAAAGGAAAGAGCAAGGGAGGAGAAGGGCGCAACCTTAATTTGTTGTTGTTTCTTCGAGAAAAAAGGAAAACATTCGTGGCAATCATACACCCTCCACCTGACCTTGTCCCGTATAATCATGGTGACGTCAGCACCCAACCGCTGGAAGATTTTCGCGTACTCCACCGCAATGATGCCACTGCCCGTAATCGCAATCGATTTTGGCAGGAAGCCCAAACCGTTGATGAGATCACTGTCCAAAATGCGAGGGTCGCCGAAGGGGATCCCGGGTGGGCGAAAGGCACGGCTCCCAGTGGCTACTAGCACCTTGGCTGCGGTGAGGGGTGGAGCCGGAGGAAGAAGGTCTTGGTTATCTTCATCTCCTGTGGAGCCGAGGAAAGGGCTGCTGTCGTGGCTGAGCTTCACTAGCGCAGCGCAGGAAGGCGCAGCGGAGGCATCGGTCTCATCCTGAGATCAATTGATGTGTAAACCGAAAGAGAGCCAGAAAAACAATTTAGGAATCAGAAATAGTATTGCGTCACAAAATGGAAGCGACATCGATCGACCAGAAGCCTCCTAAATATGCTAGAATATTTCAAATAGTAACGTGAATAGTGTGGTTGTACTCACTTTAGTACGTGGTGGCAGCAAAGATGCCAGTGCTTGCACATATTCCACCCCTGCTGACACTAGGGCGCGGCGGCGGTCTCGTGCATTAATTGCTGCGAGCTGCTCGCAAACGGTCCTTACCTATTTTCCAATAGTTACAGTTACAGTAAAATAGAAGACAGGAATATCGAGGAGCATCCCTTAATCTCGTTAGGTTTGAGATAGCACGTTAAAAAGACATGACCACAAATTTTGTACCTCGCTCCAGATGCTCTTTTCTGAAATGCCCATGCCGCGTAGAGTCGACACCGACAGCCGTTTGCTTGTGTCTCGCAGTGCTTTACTAAAGAGACCGGTGGGCCCACCCACGCTCAAGTCTTCGCCGTCTTTCATCAACGCTCCACTGTACGATGGCGCGTCCACTAAGCAAACTCGCTTGCCCAAATCAGCAGCTGCTAGAGCAGCAGAGACGCCTACAGGCCCAGCTCCAAGCACCACCAGGTCAAAGCAACCGTCCGTGGGACTCGATGAAGTTTCACTCCCCACCATCGTGGAAGCTTGTCTAGGAAGTAACCGAGGGGGAGTTGATGGAATTGCAAGAAACGTGCTTCCTTTGGGTAGCTCGAAAACCAGCAGCGTTCCGATTGCAAGTATGCCACGGGTGGTCTTCATGATTTGACTTTACGAATTGCAACTTATTACTATGTCAGCAATTAGCAGGATAATTTCATGCGAACATCATGTGCTGCGCTTTAAAAAAGTGCGACAAGCCAGGAAAAATCGTCTCTGACGCTCTGGTGAAGCTCCTTTCGTAAGCTAGACCTCTTGTTGTAGGTGACGTCGATGACAGAGTTGTCAAGTAAAAGTTCTTGTTGTGCTTGTGTTCAAACACGCACGCGCTTTTGCTTCACGTGTTCGGCAGTGTACTAAATTAGCGCAGGAGCTGGAATGCTGCTGCTGCTGCTGCTGCTGCTGCTGGCTGGAAATCGTCTTCGTCTGGAAATCTGGAAAAAATAGTGAACAATGCCGCGTCCAAAGAAGCCTGACCGTCCTCGCGTGGCGAACTGCTTCGCGTTTGGACTAGCAGAGCATGGCCGGCTGGGCATTGGTCCACCGGACGACGAGCGTATGATGCAGGAGTCGGGCTCAGTCGTTGGCTGGCACCAGCCCGAAGATCCAGCCGAACGGTTAGACGTGAAAGTCACGAACGTGCGGTCCCGTAGGACGCACGTGCGTGGCCTCGCGCGACTAGCCAAGCTCCCTCATACTGTCCCTGAAGCGGCTGTAGGTAGCACGGGCGGCGTAGTGTTACCGACTACGGTAGTAGGGCGCCCTTTTCGGGCGAAGGCACCACGGATAGTCGACGTCGCAACGGGCGCTACCCACTCCCTAGCTGTCAGCGAAGACGGCCACGTGTATGGATGGGGCAGCGGTGCATTTGGGCAGTTAGGTTTCGCTGTGATTCAAGACAAATTGGCCGAACTTGAGGTGGAGAGGCTAGCTCGCCAGAAGCGCATGTCGTCTACGGTTAGCGCTGCTCCCGTGGCTACAGTTGAAACGACTCTAGTCGAATGCAACGTGTGGGAGCCGCACCCGCAACCGCCGCTGCCTCAGCCCAAGCAAAAGGTAGCGCCCGGTGAATTCGCAGAAGAGTACCCACCAGACCCAGTGGCCAAAGTGTTTTGCAGCTCGAGGGCGAGCTTGTGTCTGACGGCGGGGGGCAAAGTGTGGGGCTGGGGCGACGGGTCGTATAATGTATTAGGGCAAACTGCCCAAGGCCAAGCCGACCCTGGCGAGCCCAAGCCGCTCGAGTCACCGCTCACAGAAATGGGCTGCAAGTCTTCATCGCTGCCGCTGATGGTGCGGGGGCCGGTGGAGCGGCAAACGGTGACGCAGCTCGCTTGCGGGTCGTACCACGTGCTTGCGCTCACCCTTGCCAACAAAGTGCTGGCGTGGGGCCGCAACGACGACGGGCAGCTTGGCATCGGCCGGAAGTCAACCTACGAGACGCCTCGACAAGTGAAGCTCAACTCGACCAAGGAGCCGTGCTACTGCGTGGCAGCGGGGGACCGGCATTCTTTGGCGGTGGTGAAAGTGACCCGCGTCGACGGGCGCACGGAGCGCACCTGCTTCGCGTGGGGCAGCTCCGCGAATGGGCGGTTGGGTGGGGTCGGCGACAAACGCACCTCCGAGCCTCAAGAGGTGGCGTCCCTGGGGCGCATTTACAAAAAGTACCGCCTGACGGGCTACCTCAAGAAAGTGTACTGCGGGCGAGACCATTCGGTGGCCCTCACGGACAGCGAGCGCGTGATTACGTGGGGTGCCGGCTCCTATGGCCAGCTTGGCAACGGTTTTGGGTTCGACTCAGAGCTCCCAAGCCTCGTGGACGGCATTTACAACGTTGTGCAGGTTGCCTGCGGCGACAAGCACACTCTCGCGCTGTGCTGGTGCGCTCCGCGCCGCCGCCCGCCGCCGATCGACGACCAGCTGGACGAAGACGACAAGCTGGAGGCTCAAGAAGAGCGGCTGAAAAGTGAGGTGGCGTTTGACCCGTTTGGAAAAGACGACCCCACCACCATGGAAGCCACCTTCGTGCTGGACAAGCAAGGGCGGAAGACGTCGACGCAAGTGGTGCCACGAGCTAATGAGCTCTTCGGGTGGGGCTGGAATGGATTCGGCGAGCTCGGCACGGGAGACGAACTGCCGCGCCTTTCGCCGGTGCTCGTTGAGTCCGTGCTGCCTGCGTCGTGCGCCAAGGTAGCAGCTGGGAGCCACCACACTTTGATGGTCACGTCGGGGTACGCGGTCACGTGCCGCGAAGACGGGCAGCGCCCCTTCAAGGGCTACGCGCAACACGTGAAAGCCTACGAAGAAGTCTACGCCGCCGAAGTGGCGTCCGACGAGCAACGGCTGCAGCGGTTGGGCTTCAACGCAGACGACGACACCACGATCAACTCAGGAGGGGGCGAGAGTGGAGCTGCAGGCGAAGGCGATGATGACGATGACGGCGGTGGCGGAAACGGCGGCGAAGGAGGAGGAGGAGGTGGATCTGGAAGGCCTTCGACGACGGTGGGTCCCGGTGGGCGGCCGAAGCTCAGCAAAATCGGCGAATTAGCGCTTCAGGCTGCTTCCAACCCCTTGCGCCGCGCAATGGAGTTCGCAAGGCTCAATGCGAAACTGCTCGAGTCTCCCGCTGCTCTGGTTCCCGATCAAATCGGCCTCGAGCCTGCCACGGTCGGTAGTAGTGCTCATCACGCCAGTCATAGCGAAGGTGGTGGCGGCGGCGGTGGCGACGATGCGTCGTTAGGAGGAAGTACAGTAGGCAATGGCTCCCCTCGCGAAGCGCATGGAGTCGACGGTGAGGGGCACAAGAAAGAGGGCTCAGGCAAAGCAGCTGGAACCGTGCCTCGTTTCGTGCGAAAGTTTCACCCTCAGGAAGCCGTTGCGCCCCGGGACTTTTCGCTGGGGGCTTATTGCTTGGACACTCCCGAGCCGCACTCGGACAAGGACCGATGGCCGCCGCTGCGAGGCTCGTACCAAGCGGTCTACAAGTGCCCCATCTGCAAGCTCACTCAAATTTGCTTGGTGTGCGCCCGGCATTGCCATGCGTCGCACGCCGTGTCGGTGCACTTGGTTCGCCAGACCGACCTTCGCAACGGCGGAGCGTGCGACTGCGGGGTGCCGCTGCCTCCTCCTAAGCCCAAAAAACGCTACCAGATGGGCCCTGCGGAACAGCGCGCGTTTGATTCGGCAACGAAAAGTGCGGCGCGTGCTGCGGCGCTCGGCATGAAACCCTATGTGAACCGCTGCCGGTGCCAGAGCACGCCCGAGCGGCGCATCTTCGACAAGCACATAGATCCGTTGGATGGTCGCATCCGGGCGCGGCAGCTCGCGACCGTGCTCAAAGAAATGCATGACACAGCCCAGCAAGCCAAAATAGACGCCGCCATGGGGGGCGGCAAGAAAAAGCCCCCCAAATGGGTCGTGTTTGACGAAGAAGATGCTCTTCAGGCCGAGGACACTCTGGGTGGCATGGTGAACTACAAACCTCCTGCAACGGACGACGACGACGAAGTGGATTTTGACCCAGTTGCAGGCGACGGAGGCATTGATTGGTTTATGTTCATTGATTGGAAAGTGAAGTACGAGGAGCAAAAAAAGAGCCGAGCAGCGATGCAGGCCGTCAGCAGTAGCGACGAAGAAGACGACGAAGACGATTGAGCCAACAAAATTGAGCCGTAGAAGTGCGCACTATGGAAAGGCATTCATTTGTGATCTCCGTAAGGCGCATGCGTGCACTGCAAGTAGGTGGCAAAAGTGATCTGATCATATGACTTTGCCTGTTATAGTTCAGCATGCAACTTTTGGTAGATATCGCCGATGGCTCATTCAGCAAGGCCCTTCGGATGGCGGCAGCTTTTGGCTTCTTGACTCGCACGAAAGAAGTGCAATGGCGATTTTTTAACCTAACCAGCAGGGAGCCATCATCACACCTGAAATCTATGATATCGATCACTGCAATTATTTCTACGACCTGACACAGAACTCTCGACGAAAACGCTGGTGCTAGCGACAAGACTCAGACTTCGTGACTGAAAAAGAGGTCAGTTTTCTTGGGCACCAGCGAAGATTGAAATATATGATTCTTCCTTGGGTGAAGACGATTTGGATGAGCATGCTTCACACCCAGCCGATTAATCGAAAACGCACCCGGTGACTGGGAATCGTTCGCGCAGACGATAATCACGAAAACTGCTCAATGCTTTCCTGGTGAAACCAAGTAGGCAATTGCTTTCATCATTGACTTAAGACTTAACCCAGCCAAATACTACTTAGGCCATTTTAAATGAATCTTATATTGAATCTCTAAGCGAATGGAGTAACGCTTCAAGTGATAACTGTACGAAGTGAAATGTAGGAAATATGTATTGGAATAGATAAAGAAATAAAGCTCTAAATTAATTAAAGATTAGGATTGAAGGTTGAAGATTGAAGTAAAAGGCAAAATATGGCGGGTGATTTAGAATTCAGTTCTGAGGATTCCTGACTTGGAATTGCGCTGCCGCTTCGTCGTTTGCTCCTACTATAAGTTTTCTGGTATTTACTCCGAGTTATATCAGTTGGGTTGTAACTGATATGCCTTCACCGTGTACCATGCCTCAGTTAATAAGGAGCGTTAGAACTTTCAATGAATTCAGAACACAGTTCTTACCACCGCAAAAAGTGCCACCAAGTACGAGACAGCAATAGATTCAGCAAGGAACTGTCTACAACGAGGAGTATCCTTGAGGTCTATTTAAGAATTCTCCACCCTATCCAAGAGGAAGATATCTCAAGGTCAGTTTAGGAAAAACAAAGCGCTTCGAACAGCCGCTTTGAGCATTCTTCGGGTCGCACTGCCGTCGTCTACCGCGTCATCATTCGTCGCAAGATAGACTTCGTCTGCAATGCCGTACCCCCAGTATAAGACTGTAGTACTTGCGAACAAAGTCGCGAGGGCGATCGTGAGGGTGCGAAGACGCGTAAACCCGACGCCATCTCTAGCCATTTGCCGCTCTGCTTCACGAACGTCCTGGATGGTGCACACGTCCTTCACGCGCACGTAGCGCGTCCAACCGTTGAACCAGGTGTAGTTGGCCGACCCCATGAAAATGCAAGAAACTATGAACCAAACAATCCGCCAACTCTTCGAATACGCGCCTGCAGACTCGGTTTTTATGCTAAATGTGACAGTGAGAATGCTCATAACGGTGCGAGCCCATGCCAAGTAGGTTCGCTCATTTGCCAGGTGCGCATTGATACGGTTGAACTTCAGAAGCTGGCCCTGAAAGTCCCCACTGATTTCACTTCCAATAGAATTGACGCTACTATGTGACATAGCACTATCCTTATCCGTCGACAACAAAGGTTCGGATTCGCCTTCGCTCAAGGCTGACGATCCTATTCCAAGATCCGGCGCACCGAAAGCTGAAGTTGACGTCGAAGTGTCCTTAAGCGCTGCCAAATTTGCCACTAGCTTTATCCCGTCTGGCAAGTGCTCGTTGATAGCGATGCCCACTGCTTCCGGGTCCGTCTGTGCAGAGCCAAAAAGGCTTGAAAGAGGACCTCGGCCGCTGTCCTCTGCATCCTCGACAAATTCAATGCCGGCTTCAGAAGGATCTAAGCGTACAACGTCACACAAGCTTTGGAGCAGACTAGCATCATCAGTTCCTCTATACCAGCAAACTTCTCCCGAAACACCTGTCTCTGGGCACCGCACGAAGGCACGCCGTGACTGCGCCATGTGTTGTGGGGCTGATGATCGAATATCTCTCATCTCTCAGATGATTCTGATGATCCTGATGATCCATAATACAGGGAGGAGAAACAATGTGTATCTGTATCTGATCTGTATCATTATATATTCTGTGTGCGGTACTATAAAAACATGATCGCGAACTCTTTGCACAGCCTCTCTACACTTCATGCTCTAAAAATTCTTTGCCCCTTCACTGACGATCTCCTCTGCGCTTTCTGCCCTGGCGTTGGAGCTTGTCTCACCTGAGCGAGAGAGCGGGGAGATTCAACAACGCCTTGTGGTGTTTAAAGGTGTTGTAGGTCTCGGTTCTCGTGCTCAGTCCCGATTGGCCGCGGAGAAAACAGAATGCCCACTTCAACGGACAACAACGCGTATACGATACCGCACTTACAAACTTACGGAATTTAGACGATTTTGTACTGTACTGGGGACACCTGACACCTAATTCGGGCGCTGCACAGCTCAGCTCACAGCTGCACAGAATATGCTGTGATAAGCCTTGTGTGCCATTCCCGTTAGAACCGGTGATTCTTCGTGCTTCAATTGTAGCCCAACTGGACATAGATAAATGAATTAGATTAAATTATTCTCCCCAATTGCAAAGAAATTATCAGCAAGTAGCGCAAAGCTCTGTTTTGATGAATCCTCCAGAACAAGTCTGTCTGGGTTGAGTACCCTTCTACGTAATACAATTTTCACCTTCACTCCCATTATTCCCGTAGGATTAATTCGCGGGAGGAGGAATATGCTGCATGTTCGCCCGCACGTCGCAGTGGAGATAGATATATGATATATGGAGATGGCGAGAAACCATTGAAATGGTAGAAGCCCATCATAACCGGGGCGATTATCCGTATGTTACGAATGATGGTCGCCGTGCTTAATTGCTCGTGCTTAATTAATCGCTGGCGGACTTCATTTCGATGGGGCTTTTTTTTACCTTGCTGTGTGCTGCATACTACATGCTGTGTTCCAAGCAGCGCGTTGGTCGTTCGTTGTTAAAGCTCTGGATCAGTAGTCCCTTTTGTTTATATGGTGCACGAATTCGGTACATTTGGTTTGCAGCCAGTTCTAAATTTTTTGAACAGCAACCAATTCTTGCTTCTCAATCATTTGGATGTCTTAGGTAACGGACTATTAATACCATTTCGTGCCCCTAGTTGCCTCTTGAATTCACACACTCCTATCTGGACTATGGACTCAAGACTCATGACACACATCAGGAGCTAATTGCCGCTGCCATAGCCGGCGGCGTACCAAGGAGTTCGTGGAATCTCTTCTAGCTTTTGATGAGGTCAAGGACTTGAAGCGTTTTGCGTATATCCCTGAGTAAAATTTAGAAATATTTAGGTGAAGTTATTCGGTAATTACATTAAATGATATCATCGAGAAGCTTTAATAGGTACTGTTGTTGATAAGTCTATAACTTACATCCTTCAGTGTCGCAGCTGACACCATCATTTTGGACCTGCCAAAAACCGCCAGCAGCCCACTGATATCCAGGAGGAGGCGCCCAAGAGTCGTCAAGAGGGAAGTCGTTCCGAATCGAGCCACTTACTGGGATTTGAATATCCAGCAACTTGTTTGTCAAGGCAGTAGGGTCGCCAGGAAGACGGAAAGATGAACCCCATCCCACGAACGGTACGAAATTCTGGTTTTGAGATACTCTGCAGACCTCTATAGCACATTCGTCGATATTGATATCTCTAGAAATACACTCCACTGGCAGAGCAAATGCTGCTACTGCTGAGATTGAGTCAGTGTGTGACTCGTATGCACTATCTTTTAAAGCAGGTTTTCTTGAGGAGTTTGAAAAAGATAAATTTGTGATCGCTGGTACCGAGGTACTTGTAAACCAACCTTCAACTTTTTCAACACTTGATTCGATTGAAGCGACACTCTTTACGGCTTCTGCTGCTTCTTCTGCATCATCTTCTTTGATAGTACGGGTACCCGAATGTTCAGTAGTTTCCGTTGAAGACACCAAGTCAGTGTCTTGGGGAAGTACAACTAGCGCTGCGCTTTCACATTGGGCATCATCGGGTAACTCTTTCAATTTGACTAACGTCGATGCTGTTTCCAACTTTGACTTATTGATAACGTCTTCGTACCCAATCTCATTGTCTTGCGAAGTCATCGAAGACTCATCTGAACCTTGATTGATTGTAGATACTTTTGTTTGTACATTGGCTGCGAGAATCGAATGAAGCTTGGCCGACTCAAGAACTTGGTTTGGTCTGTGTGCAGTAGACTCCAACAAATTTGATAATTCTATGTTCTTTGAGTTTTCGCTCGTTGAAATGGCACTTACAGCTTGAAATCTTTCCTCTGCTCGGAGTGCCGCCCACGCACGGCCATAACTTCCTTGACTGGGTCGCTGGATAGGTAGAACTCCCGTACTTTCTTCTATACTGGAGTCGGATTCAAGCCTGATTGCCCTCTCCCACAAACGGCAACGAGAGTGCATGCCTTTGGCACTCGCGTTGCCAATGCCGCGTAAATCTACGTCTTCAAAGTGGCGCCCATAAGTCCCTAAAGAGGTCACACACGGCAGCGTTAGAACATAAAAACAACAAGAGTTTTAGAGCATTGGAACTTACATCCATAGGAGTCACAGCTCCTATCAGTCATATCCTGGACTTTCCAGGACTTTCCCGGTATCCACTCAAATCCCTCAGGAGGTGCCCAAAGATCGTCACGAGGACCTTCCAGCGAGAAACCATCGCTCACTTTCAAAGTTGTTTTGCGATCCGTACTTGAGAAAGCCGCAGGGTCAGATGATAGCAATACATGTGGGCTCCAGCCCAGAAATGGGATCCAACGTTCATTTTGAGAGACTGCACAAACAGTTTCTGCGTTGAAAGAAGACTTGCAAATACATGCATTTGGTAGAAGTAAACTCTTAGAACTCGTGAGCGAAACTTCATCGTCGATGCTTCGATGTAATATGTCATTTGTACCTCCAGCATTGACAAGCACCAGTGAAGAAGCAAGTCTGCTCTCCAGCACTCCTTCATTCGAGGAATAAAATTTGTGGTCTAATTCCTGGACACCAGCTCCAATACCTAGCTAGGAAATCGAGATGATGTTTTTTTTTGCCGAAGGAGAAATCGATTCCAAAGAAACAGACGAATCAGGCTTATTTGAAGATGAAATGCTACTCCCTTCGTCTGCAGCCACGTGACTATCTAAAATCAGACAGTCTTTTGACTTCGCAAGGGATCTTTGTGGTGTGTCTATGCGTGAAGCAGAGCGAGAGCTCACAAAAACATCCGTGTGCCACCATTTTTTACCCGAAGTTTTGTCTCTCATTTTTCTCTTGAAGCGATGCGCAAACTTCGCTGCGATACCGTGGGCTTTAGCTTTTAGTCGAACGAAATTATACACCACAAGCTCTGCTTTCATTTGCCTCACGTATTGAACATAGCGAACTGATTCCAGTCTTCTTTCTCCGACACTATGAAGAATAACCAGAAGGAGAAACGTTTCGTGAAATGAGAGACTGGAGCCAGTCATATTCCTTTTGATGAACAACATCTTGAGCCGCACTGTTTTCGATTTGAAATACGAGCTTAACATTTTGGATTTGTTCTTTGGGGCACCAAAAGGAAGAGGTAGCAACTCCAGCAGCTCTTGTAACTTTTCAACCGGAATAAATCCAGTTGATTCAGGATCAAGTGCCACCCATGCATCCATGTAGAGCTGCGAAAAGCGCTCAACTTCCAGAGCTGTTTGACAACTCAGGACGTCAAAAGACTCGCATACCACCTAGGTCCTACCAGAAATTAAGAATAAGAAAAATAGTTCAGAATACCTAGAATGAAATATATGTATGTATGCGCATTTTTTTCTACGTATGTGTTCGAAGGCACAAGGTGCTACAGTGTGAGCACAATTTTACTGAATAGCAAACACCAAAAACAGAACAAAATCATACATCATACCATGACAAATAGATTTTCCAGAATGAGCTTCGACAGCGTGAGAAAGATAACAAAGGTCAGAACAATCCGAAGGTAGCTGTTTTCGTTCGACTGCACCATTGCCTCCATGAAATCAGTCCATGCTTCACCCGTCATCAGTACAAATAAAAGCTGCATTGACGACAATTCATTTTCAAACTTTGCGTATCTGCTCCCCGTGCTGGAGAAATCTCCAAACAAAGCAACTCCAATGTTTGAAAATATGAAGATGAGAATCAGAAGTAACTGGGCCACACTGACGATGTGCGCGCTGACGCAAGATATAGCAAGCGTTGCAACCTCGAATCCCCTGAACACTCTAAGTATTCTCAGAACTCGCAAAATGCGCATCGACCTCACTATTCGTACCAACATGCTTTTGCTTTCATGGCAGCGTCCCATTATGAACAAGACTGAATCCAGGCTAGACACAATAGATACTCCAAAGTCAAACATATTTGATGAATAGAAGAAGTACGCCGAGAACCCACTCCCCAATTTTGAGCACCACTTCGAATATGAAAATGGCTGCAACTACCACTTCAATCCAGTCGACAACTAAACTATGCAAATGGGCTTGAC
>Ga0307930_1000739_pt1 | contig 26253 bp, 24 predicted proteins | sample OrgLakmetageno46_FD_203161 | JGI IMG/M metagenome (GOLD analysis project Ga0307930, IMG submission 203161) | Saline water microbial communities from Organic Lake, Antarctica - #46 | ecosystem: Environmental > Aquatic > Non-marine Saline and Alkaline > Saline | place: Antarctica: Organic Lake...
CCCTGAAGACGACGGCGAGGGTAAGTGTGCGCTGGCGGTCGCCATGGATCTGTTGGCCGAGGACGGTGAGCTCCACCTTGCCAGCGTCTACGATCCGGGCGGTGGCGGCTTTTTTCCACACGTTACCCAAGAGGCACCGGAGCAGAAAGAGGCCGAGGTTCGGGCAACACTTGATCGGCTTGTGCGCAAATACTTGCCTTTGAACCGTAACGCGAGCCTGCATGTGGTAGCGGGCAGTGCCGGTGAGAAGCTATTGGGCCTGGCGGGGCAGCTCAGTGCTGACCTGATGATCCTGGTCTCTCGTGGCAGCAGCGGTCACTGGCCTCTGCGCCGCGCGACTGTGGAGTATGTCTCGGTGAATGCCTCTTGTCCGGTACTTGTATTGCCGTCGTTGGAAAAGGCCAGCCCTCAGCCGACAGAGGAAATGGATGACTGACAACCAGAACAACTTGATTGGCCAGGCTGGAACAACTGCTGATGATTATGGAGGCTCAGGCTGAATCATCATTATAAACACCGAGCGAGGCGATGGCAGTGAGGCCTCCAGAATCTTATTAAGCTACCAACTCTTGAGGAAAAAAACATGTCAAATGAAGGGTACCATGAGCCAATAGAAGAGCTCACAAATGAAACAAGAGACATGCATAGAGCTATTACATCATTGATGGAAGAGCTTGAAGCAGTAGATTGGTACAACCAACGAGTAGATGCCTGCAAAGACGAAGAGTTGAGAGCAATTCTTGCCCACAATCGGGATGAGGAAAAAGAGCACGCAGCAATGGTGCTTGAATGGATTAGAAGAAAAGACCCCCGTTTTGATAAAGAACTGAAAGATTATTTGTTTACCGATAAACCCATTGCTCACACATAAAATGCGTAGCAATGCCAGTTAATGCGACCTGAACTTCCCCGGCCTTGGGGGCATCTATGGATAGGATATCCAGGGGTGGTTATGCCAGAGGCTAATGACATTGCACGTTAGCCAGCTGTTGGCTCTGTAAAAATAATACAGGTCAGATTAGCAGATTGTTGAAATTCGCAGAATTTCTACCGGCTGCTACCGGGACATGGAGGTTCCGGCGAAATCAGTGACTGATAAGTTGTTAATTTCGCGAGAAAAGTAAAAATCACATTGTTTGCTTTTCGTGTTTTAGAGAAGGCAGGAAGTCTTTTTTAACAACCTGTCAGGGTTTGGAGTGTTGCGTCAGAGTGAAGGTCAACAGGAAAATGATTGTGGCTATGAACAATGCAATAGTTTGTATCCCTTACACAATGAATCGCATTATTCAGAATGCTGGTTTCACTGAAGTAAATGAATGAAGCTGTAAGGCCCTGACTGATCGGGTTTTCGGGATTCTGACAGAAATTGATGCAGTAATAGATCAGTTACAATTCGTCCATCCTCCCAACCTGGCGAGCCAAGCGCATCGATTCATTCTTTTCCATCTTCAATAAAGCCTCAAACAATTCCCTTGCTTCTGGTATTTCGGCTCTCTCGGACATTGCCTGGAAAGGTCCATCACTTGTCCATGAAAGTCCCTGGCAATAGCAAATTTCAGAACCCCGGACTGAAACTGAGCTGTACCTGCTTCAATAATGCTGTGTAAGTTTCTGTATAAGTTTTAGCTTAAACGCTGTTTTATGTGTCCGAATGAAGTACGGCGCTTCCCAGGTTAGGGTGGATCTGTGCTGTTAGCACCGGGCGCCCCCTTTCAAGCTTGCTGATAGTCAACCTGTCTGACCGAATGTCGCGTTCCTTCGTTACCAGCGATCGTTGTTGCAAGGCCTTCTGCAAAACACTGACCGTGTTAGCCGGCGTTGCTTAGTGAATCTGTGAGGTGGTTTTTGAGTATTGGTCTGATCCAAAAACCCGACTGCAAGCGTAGCTGTTTGGCAGAGCCGGACTTTGTCTTGTTCTTACTGGTTGGTTGTCGACACAACAGACTTTCAGAGCCTGCCGGCACCTGGCCTCTAACTGTACTATTTAAGAGGAATAACAACATGCTAGCGATTGAAAGTTTATCAGTTGGTCAGTATGGCTTTATAGCAAACGCATTTTCCTTCGGTCTGGCAGTCATGGCTGCGACCACCCTGTTCCTGTGGCTTATGAGGTCATCTGTTGCACCGGCTTATCAAATGGCCGTTACAATTTCTGGTCTGGTCACGGCTATCGCGGCCTACCATTACTTCCAGATCATGCTGTCCTGGGAAGGCGCTGCGACAGTCAGCTCAGGGCAAGTCGTGGAAACCGGGGAAGGTTTTAACCGTGCTTACCGCTACGTAGACTGGCTCCTTACGGTGCCACTGCTTTTGATTGAGCTGATTCTGGTCATGAAGCTAAGTGGTAGTGAAACTATTAATCGCTCGGTTAAACTGGGCGGTGCTGCTGCATTGATGATTGTTCTTGGCTACCCCGGCGAAGTGTCTGAAAGCGTCGGAACCCGGGCGATCTTCTGGATCCTGTCAATGATTCCGTTCCTGTATATCGTGCGAGAGCTGGTAATCGGTCTTAAAGAGTCTATCTCGAAGCAGCCCGATGAAGTAAAAGGCCTGATCAACAAGGCGGCATTTCTGGTGGTTGCGTCCTGGGCGTTTTATCCAGTCGTTTACTTACTGCCTCTGCTCGGTGTTACAGGCGGTACCGCGATTGTTGTTGTCGAAACCGGCTACACCATTGCAGATATCGTTGCGAAAGCCGTGTTTGGTCTGCTGATCTTCACGATTGCCATACGCAAGTCCCAAGCGGAAGCAGCAGAGCGGGCGCAGGCAAAGCAAGTTCTCTGAACGCAGTCGATAAGATCTGCCGGAACTTGACTTCTAATTGCTCGCAACTGTGACCAAACCGGCACGGATGTTGTCCGTGCCGGTTTGGTCTTTCAGTTTTGCATAGCGTAATAGGTCAATACACGGCATTCAGTGCTCGTCCCCGTGTAGGGAGAATAACAATGACTGTTTCTGTTTTAGATGCCGATGTAGCTCTGTATGTAGACTTGCGGTCCAATGACCTATCGTCCCAATGGGTCGATACGGCAATTTACGCCCGGGAGCTTGAGCAGGTCAGAGCGCTTATGCTTGATCATTTGCAGGAGGCAATTGAAGGGCCAGCAAAAAGTGCCAGCCAGTATCAAATTTGTACAGGAGGGAGTTTGTTAAGGGCTCGTCTGGCCCTTGCCAGCTGCCGAAGTTTCAAGTGTTCACAGCAGTATGCGGTAGCTGCCGCTGCTTGCTGTGAGCTTATCCACAATGCGTCTTTGGTGCACGACGATCTGCTCGACGGCGATCAACTCCGAAGAGGACAGCCGACGGTATGGAAAAAGCACGGGAAGGGCGTAGCGCTGTGCGCCGGTGACCTGCTCCTGTGTACCGCGTTTGCGGTTGCCGCCAGTCTGGAGGACGCCAATCAATCTCGTTGTCTGACGAAACATATAGCCACGATGACCGGTCGGGTTATTGTCGGGCAGAGTGTCGAGATTGCCCCGCGGGAGTCCATTGCGCGGCCCCGGTTTTTTGAATACTTGGAGGCTGCAAAAGCCAAAACAGTGCCGTTGATCCAGCTCCCGTTAATGACGGGTGCCATAGCAACCAATGCTCATCAGCCGGTTAAGGACATTATTAAGCGATTCGCCGATGCGGTTGGTCTGGCTTACCAAATTATTGATGACCTGGACGATCTGAGCGAGCCGGAGAGTAAGTTGAACATCGAATTTGATTCACTTCACCCCTTTCATGCCTGGCATCACCATCGCGCAATAGAAGGTGATTGCCCGGAACTGAGAATCCATAAAGCGACCCGCCACGCATTAGTTTCATTGCAGCGAGGTCGATATCAGCTTGAGCTTCTGGAAAAACAGATGTCTACGCCTGTGACGCCCACTTTAGGTCCGTTACTGATGAAATTGGAACGCAGAGCATTAACACACCGCAACTCCTATCGATTTAGTGAGGGAATGTGGTCATGAAAGCATCGTCCAGCATTAGTACCGCCAAAACAGCGGTAGTCGTGGGTGCCGGATTTGGAGGTCTTGCGGTTGCGTTGCGCCTTCTGGCCCGAGGTTATGAGGTTGATCTGCTCGAGAAGCATGATGACCTGGGTGGGCGAGCCAGAACCTTTGAACTGGACGGGCACAGCTTCGACGCTGGCCCAACGGTGATGACCGCACCTTTCCTGTTTGCAGAATTATTTGAGCGTTTTGGCGAGGTGCTTGAAGACCATGTGACACTGTTGCCAGTCTCACCGTTTTACCGGATGGACTTTGCCGATGGCAGCTATTTTAACTACTACGGTACCACCGATGAACTGGTCGAAGAGATTGAACGGTTGTCGCCGGGAGAGGGCAAACAATACTCACAATTTCTGCAGGCCGCCGATGCGATGTATGATCGAGGTTTCGTTGAGCTTGCGCAGCGGCCATTCACCCGCGTTTCAGATATGCTCGACGTTCTACCGGACCTTATCAAACTGAGGGCCGACCAGAGTATCTATCAGTTTGTTTCCCGATTTTTTAAAGATGAACGACTTCGCAGAGCCTTCTCAGTGCCGTCATTACTGGTTGGGGGTAATCCTTTTCGGACCTCATCACTTTACGCCCTGATTCACGCTCTGGAGCGTAAGAGCGGTGTTTGGTATGTCCAGGGCGGAACTGGCGTTCTGGTTCGGGCACTGGCGCAACTTTTTCAGCGTCACGGTGGACGCCTGCATTGCGGCCAGTCTGTCCAGCGTTTGGAGATGGACGGGCTGGAGGCGCGCGCTGTGATTACCGAGCAAGGACGACGGTTCGACGCTGATTTCGTCGTGAGCAACGCCGATCCCCTGTATGTCTATGAAAAATGGATCGAAAGAACTGGTCTCCAGCGGCTCGTCGACAGTCATCGTAGCCGGTTAAAACAGTCAATGGGACTGTTCGTAGTTTACTTCACTACAGATCGGGTCTATTCCGATATTGAACATCATACGATCGTGTTTGGTGAAACCTTCCGTGAAATTTTGTCGGAGATATTTGATCAGCGCAGCATCCCGGACGATTTAAGCCTTTATCTGCACCGACCCGGAGCGACGGACCCTTCCATGGCCCCGGCCAATGGTGATGCCTTCTATGTGCTTGCTCCAGTCCCCAATCTTCAGGGAGATCAGGATTGGAACGAGTTATCGCCCCGGATTGAGAATCGAATTATCAGTATCCTGGAAAAACGGTTGATGCCTGACCTCGCGCAACAGATTCGTGCCCGGAAAAGTATTTCCCCGAGCTATTTCCACGATGAGCTGAACAGTCCTTTTGGCAGTGGGTTTTCCATTGCCCCGACGCTTGCCCAGTCGGCAGGTCTGCGTTTTCATAATCAATCATCCCGGTATCCCAATCTGTTTTTTGTCGGTGCTGGTGTGCACCCAGGAGCGGGTGTGCCCGGCGTTGTGTGCTCGGCGGGCGTGGTTGAACGACTAGTCATCCGAGCCTATGAACCCGAGATGGAAATAGACACACGAACCTTTGATGCTTCTATTAGTGATGTGAAATGACCGGGTCATCCGCCACTCCCGATACGGCTCCAACAAGCGCAGATGTGCTGCGACGCAAGGGGAAAAGCTTTTATTGGGCTGGCCAGTTCTTGAGTCCAGACCAGTTCGGGAAAGCCGCAGATGTTTATCAACTTTGCCGGGAAATAGACGACCTGGTCGATGAAGCAGTGACCCCTGCTCAGGCCCGGTCAGCAGACCAGCAGTTGGCAGCATTGCATTCGGTGCTGATGTCGCGGCTGCCGTCGATTTCGGAAAAAACGATGTTCTATCGCCAGGCGGAGTCACTGCTTGGAGCTCATCCACTGGCGATGAGTGCCTTGGGTGACCTTGTCGCTTCGATTCGTAACGACCTGGGTACTGTCAGGGTCGCTGATCGCAGCGAGTTACTTAGCTACTGTTATGGCGTGGCGGGAACCGTTGGCGTGGTGATGAGCTGCCTGCTGGAAGCGTCTGAAAGGGAACAGGCTGTACTTCACGCTATTGATCTGGGCATTGCCATGCAACTGACCAATATCTCACGTGATGTATTGGAAGACGCTCACCTGAACAGGGTTTATCTGCCCGCTGATGGCGCCGGGGGCATACTTGCACCCAAGGATATCCTTGCTGGTAATCAAATGGCCCGGCATGGGGCCTGGCTCGGAGTTCGCGAATTGCTGGAACTGGCTGAGTTATATTACCGCAGCGGCTGGCAGGGACTTAGATACCTCCCGTTCAGGCCGCGCCTGGCCATTGCGGTTGCTGCGAAGGTCTACCGTGAAATTGGTCAACAGATTCTGCAAAAGGGGGAGGAGCACTATTGGCAAGGCCGATGTGTGGTAGGTCCGGCGCAGAAACTGAAAGTCTCCGTCGGTGCGCTCGCCCGGCTTATGTTGAAGTCAACCAGTCGCCAGGGCGCCCGTCACGATCCAGGGTTGCATCATGGGCTGACTACGAGTTTTGTTCTGCACAGTCCGAAATAGCAAAGAGTTGTCCTATGCCTGAACCTGAGCTTGAAGATCCAACGAAGCCGGCGCTGCAAAATGATTATGACGTGGTCATTATCGGTGCAGGGTTGACCGGACTCAGCCTTGCCTGTTGGCTGTTGCAGCTGGCGCAGGATGAGCAGAAAACGCTGCCCAGCGTATGCCTGCTCGAGCCTCGTCTGGCTTACCACAACGATCGTACTTGGTGCTTCTGGGATCTCTCACCGCATCCGTTTCGCGAACTCATCACCCATCGGTGGTCCAGTTGGGAGGTGAGCGAAGGCGATCGCTCTGTACGCCAATCGGGCGGGACTTTCTCATACGCAATGTTGCCAGCAGACGTTTGTTACGAATACGCGCGGTCCACCATCGAAAAAGCACCAGCTATGGATCTGCGTCTGGGCATTACCGTTGACACGGTCGAACAAACGGATGGAGCAGTGGTTGTCGAGGGACCGCAAGGCCGTTGGCAAGCAAAGGCTGTCATTGATACGCGACCTCCCGCAGAGCATCAGCTTAAGTCGGCTGCTGGTTTCTGGCAGGTCTTTTCAGGGCTACAGATAGCCTGTCCCGATCATGGTTTTGAGACCTCAACGGCCACCCTGATGAATTTCCAGCCTAGCCGCACCCAGGCTTGCTTTGTGTATCAGTTGCCTTTGGACAAGGACAACTTATTGGTTGAGTGGACGGCCTTTCAGCCTGGTAAAGTCGCATTCGATTATCAGTCAGATCTTGAATCCTGGTTAGTGCAACAGGGGCTTGGTGGCTACCAGGTCACTCGATCAGAGTCAGGCATGTTGCCGATGATGCCGATAGCTGGCCAGAAAAGCCCGGGCCGGGTGGTCAGAGCCGGCGTCGGCGCGGGCTGGATGAGGGCCGCCTCCGGGTATCATTTTGCAAGCTGTCAACGAGGTTGCGAGGCGCTTGCCCGGCAAATCCTTTCAGCCAAAACCAGCGGCGACTGGCTGCTCCAGCCGCCAAGAGTTCGCCCGCGCTGGCTGGACTGGATGGACGAGGTATTTCTTCGCGCAATGAAACAGCACCCGGAAAAAACACCCGAATGGTTTCTGGAATTATTTGCGACCACAACGGCAGAGCAAATGAGCCGATTCATGAACGACGAACCACGCCTGGCTGATGCATTTGCGGTCGCCAATGCCCTACCGCGAGGGCCTTTTATACGGGCGGCCATGCCATGGTAACGGCTGAAGACGCCGATCGTGACAATCTGCTTTACAGAAGTTCTGGCGGTCGCCGTCATCAATGGGTTATAGCCGCTATGGCCAGTCTTGGCTTGGTAGCCGGCGTTACTCTGCCTGCGCTTTCGATTGAACATCAATTCTGGATTGTACTGGTACCGATCGGGTTATTCGGCCTGTCTCACGGGGGCGCCGATCCTATGATCCTGAAGAAACTGACTTCGCAATCACAGGGCAGGCTTTTGGCTGTCCTGGGCCTGTATCTTCTGGCGTCGTTTACGTTCGTGGCACTGATCTGGTTTTTTCCAATAGTGGCTTTGCTTGTGTTTTTAGGGTTGTCGGCCTGGCACTTTGGCTACACGGATGAAGCGTTTCTGAGCGCCGAAAATAATCCGATTTTGCGTTGGCTTAGCGGATCTATTCCCCTACTTGGTCCAGCGATAGGGCACCCGGAACAAACAAGTGAGTTGTTTGCCTGGCTGATAGAGGTTGAGCCGACGGTGGTTAGGAATATTCTGTCATGGATGGTGCCACCTTTGACGGGCCTTTGGCTTTGCGGATTCGGGTACGTTGTGATCAGTAAAGTCCATCGCCCTGATGTAAGGGCCCTGGCTGAGCTGGTCATAGTTGGCGCGGCCCTTATCGCGCTGCCGCCACTGCTAGGCTTTGCATTTTACTTCTGTGCGATTCACAGCGTGCGCCATTTCCTGTCCATCGCAGAACACCGTCTGTTATCGAATCAAAAAAGCCTCCTCCAGGCGTTTCCCAGTCGAAAAATCCTGCCTGCAACACTGGGAGCTATGGCAATGGCCTGCGCTGTATGGGCGATGATCGTATTCCTTGAGCCTTCCACGGATTTGCTTGTTGAGGCAGTCAGAGTCATGTTCTGGGCGCTGGCCGCGCTGACACTCCCGCACGCTATAATCGTCAGGTTATGGTGGAATCGCAGTCTGGAAGTCTAGCCTCAAACAAGAACTTGCTGGTCTAAAATCAGGATTTTCAGGCACAAGAAAGCCTCATGCAGGTCAGTGTATCGAACGGGTATTAAGTTGGGCCAGCTCAGGTGCGTGTTGACTGTTAATCTTTTTGGGTTTTCGTTTTGCCCCCGTTTCCGTCATCATCAGCTGCTACGCACGCCCATCCGATTCAGGAGAACCGGCTCGTGAGCAAAATAGCCTTGTTCGTGGACGTCCAGAACGTGTACTACACCACCCGGGATGCTTACGGGCGCCGGTTCGATTACAACCGCTTCTGGCAGCAGGCTACGGCTGATCATGAGGTTGTGGCGGCATTTGCCTATGCCATTGATCGCGGCGATGAAAAGCAGCGGCAGTTTCAGAACATCCTGCGCGCCATTGGTTTTACCGTCCGGTTGAAGCCTTACATCCAGCGTCAGGACGGGTCGGCGAAAGGCGACTGGGATGTGGGTATTGCCCTGGACGTGATGGATGTAGCCCCCTCAGTAGATCGGGTAGTGCTGGTCTCCGGTGATGGTGACTTTGATCTGCTGGTCGAGAAAATTCGTCACGATCATGGTGTTCATGTAGATGTCTATGGCGTTCCCGAGCTGACCGCGCGGTCGCTGGTGCAGGCTGCCAGTCGTTTTGTTCCCATTGACAATGACCTGTTGCTGGCACCGCCCTCCCGACGCTGATGTAGCTCCTACCCGGAGTATCGGCCCTGACCAAGTTCATCAGGAGGGCTCGGGCAATCCATCAGATGCTGATATACTCTGTTATTCACCCCGAGTCTCTTTGCTGACCTGCGTTTATTCTGTCAGTCTGAGGCGTTCAAATAATTAGAATAGGAGTTAGCCATGACAGAGGACAAGCGTCGCCGTTATTCATCGCAGGTCGTTGATGGCATAGGTAAGTCAGCCAGTCGTGCCATGTTGAGAGCGGTTGGTTTCAGTGACGAGGACTTTCGCAAGCCTCAGGTAGGCATCGCGTCCACCTGGAGTAACCTCACGCCCTGTAACATGCACATCAACCGGCTGGCTGAAGAATCAGCGGCAGGTGCCGATGAGGCCGGCGGGAAGTCTCTTATCTTCAATACCATTACCGTGTCAGATGGCATTGCCAATGGCACCGAGGGCATGAAGTATTCGCTGGTGTCGCGCGAAGTGATTGCTGATTCTATAGAGACGGTTGCCGGTTGCGAGGGCTTCGATGGGCTGGTCGCCATTGGTGGCTGCGACAAGAACATGCCCGGGTGCATGATGGGCCTGGCGCGACTGAACCGGCCAGCGGTCTTCGTATACGGTGGCACCATTTTGCCGGGAGAGAATCACACGGACATTATTTCCGTGTTCGAGGCCATTGGTGCCCATGCTCAGGGCAAGCTGGACCTGATCGAGGTCAAGCAGATCGAAGAGACTGCGATTCCCGGGGCCGGTTCGTGCGGAGGTATGTACACGGCGAATACCATGGCGTCGGCGATTGAAGCGATGGGGATGAGTCTGCCGGGCAGTTCCGCCCAGAATGCCGTGTCCGATACCAAGGTTGCGGATTGCCGGGCCGCCGGTGCCGCAGTGCTTAACTTGTTAGAGCGAGATATCAAACCGTCCGACATCATGACCCGGGAAGCCTTCGAAAATGCGATTACTGTGGTCATCACGCTCGGTGGCTCTACCAATGCGGTGCTGCACCTGCTTGGCATGGCAAGCACAGCAGGCGTTGAGTTATCACTTGAGGACTTTGCCGAGATTGGTAAGCGAGTTCCCGTGCTGGCGGACCTGCGACCCAGCGGCCACTATATGATGTCTGAGTTGGTCGCTATCGGCGGCATTCAGCCACTGATGAAAATGCTGCTGGACCGCGGGCTGCTTTACGGTGATTGCCTCACGGTAACCGGGCATACACTGGCCGAAAACCTGGCTGACGTCGCGCCCTATCCCGACGACCAGGAAATCATTCGTGCTTTTGACAATCCGATCAAAGCGGACAGTCATTTGCGCATTCTGTACGGCAACCTTGCACCGACCGGCGCGGTCGCAAAAATCACCGGCAAGGAAGGTACTCACTTTACCGGTCGGGCCCGGGTATTTCATTCTGAAGAAGAAGCCCAGACACGTATTCTGGATGGCTCAGTCGTCGCGGGAGATGTGCTGGTCATTCGCTACGAGGGACCCAAAGGTGGACCGGGTATGCGGGAAATGCTCAGCCCAACCTCTGCAATTATGGGCAAAGGCCTTGGCAGCGATGTCGCGCTCATTACCGACGGTCGCTTTTCCGGAGGAAGCCATGGTTTCGTTGTTGGCCATATCACCCCGGAGGCCGCCGAGGGCGGCCCCATTGCCCTGGTCGAAGAGGGTGACCGAATAACCATCGATGCTGTCGCCAACCGGATTGAGCTGGATGTCACGGAGCAGGAGCTTGAACGCCGGCAAAAGGCCTGGCAGACACCGGGGCCCCGATACACTCGAGGCGTGTTGGCGAAGTACGCTCGTACCGTCGGTTCAGCATCGCAGGGAGCTGTGACTGATTTGCCCTGATTGATTCGGGAAACCGCAGATCCAAAAATTGACGTTGACGAACGATACTGCTGCTATGGAAATGACCAATACTTTTGTCTCGACAGTGTGTTCTGCCGTTAGCCCGAGCAATAACGTCAAGTCGGCAGGTATCGGGCCTCCGGTTCACCCGAGGAGTACCGGTAAAGTAGGCAAGTATCGCTGGTTTCGCCGGAACTTCCGAAGTGTCGGACCACATGGTCCGGTAACAGGTGGCAGATTTTCTATGAGTATTAACAGCCTGTCAGGAAATACATTCCAGGAAGCCTGCTAGACTCGCGGCATGCAACAGGGAGCGTGATCGGATGGTATTCAGGGTTTTTATCGCGGCCGTGGTCGTGGCGGTTGCCGTTGCCGGTGGCTATTGGTATGTCCAGGCCCCTGCTGTTGCGGTCATCCGGCCTGATACCGGGTCGATTACCCAGCGTCTGGTGGCTACCGGACGGGTATCCAGTAATCAGCGCATCAATTTGGGCGCTTTGATGGTGGGTACGGTGGTCGCTGTCGAGGTTGATGAAGGCGATGGGGTACAGCAAGAGCAGCCGATGGTGTTGCTGGATGACGCCGAAGCACAGGCGGGCGTCCGGCTGGCGCAGGCGTCGCTGGTGCAAGCGCAGGCTCGGCTTGGCCAACTGTCGCAGGTCGGGCAACCCGAAGCGGCGATGAATGCTGTTGAGGCGGAGACCAACCTTAATCATGCGCGCCGGGAGATGGAGCGGGCGCAACAATTGAGACTCGACGGTTTTATGTCCGAGTTCGACTGGGAGGCGCGTCAGGACTCGGTGGAATTGGCCGAGGCGCGTCGGCTCAATGCCCGTCAGGTTGTGCAGAGCCGACAGGTGGGCGGCAGCGAATACCGGTTGTTAGCGGCTCAGGTCGGGGCGGCGCAGGCTAGCCTTGATCAGTCTCGCGCTGTGCTGTCGCATACCCGGTTGGCCGCTCCGATCAACGGTCGTGTAGTGCAGCGGTCAGTGGAGACAGGTGATGTGGTCCAGCCGGGGGCGATGTTGTTGTCACTGGTCGGAACAGAGCTCGATCGAGTCGAGTTGTCATTGAATGAACAACAGACCGGTCGGGTCGCGTTAAACCAGTCGGCCCTGGTTTCGGTCGATGCCTTTCCCGACCGGACATTTGCGGCGAGCGTCAGTTTTATCGGGCCGCGCATCGATCCCTTGCGTGCCATTCTTCCTGTACGACTGCGCATTGACGACCCCCCTGACTATCTGAAAGCTGACATGACCGCTTCGGTGCAGATAAGCGTTGCCCAAACCACAGCATCGATCTCTCTGCCAACCTCTGCGATCCTGTACCCGGAACCCGACCGCCCCGCGGTGTTGGTGGTTAGGGACGGACGAGTGGTGCAACAGTCGATAACCCTGGGTCTGATGGGTGATGATCGGGTCGAGGTGCTCGATGGCTTGTCGGCCGAAGCGCTGGTTGTGGCGGAACCGAATGCCATTGCGCCGGGCTCGCGAGCGAAACCACAGGCGATGCTCCGGCTATGAACTTTCAATGGCTTGTGGCTGTTCGGTTCCTGCGCCAGGGGCGTTTCCAGAGTGTTCTTATCGGCGTTGGGGTAGCGATGGGTGTGGCGATCATCGTGTTTCTGACGGCGCTTATCAACGGTCTGCAGATAAGCCTGATCGAAGATACGTTGGGCACCCAGGCGCACATTGTCCTGAAGCCGCGAGCCGAGCAGGCGCGCCGTTTGACGTCTGAAGCCGAAGGTCGCTCATTAACGCTGGTACAGCAGTCGCCGCAACGCCTGACCACTATCGATCAATGGCAAAGGCTTTTGCCGGTGCTTGCCCGGACGCCTGGCGTGCGTGCAGTGTCGCCGCTGGTATCCGGACCGGCATTGGCAATCCAGGGTGCCGCTGAACGCAATGTAACGGTGACGGGTATCGACCCGGTCAGCTATCGCCGGCAGATTCCAGTGCAGGATAAACTGGTCGCCGGGGCCTATCAACTGGGCCCGGATCAGGTGCTTGTCGGTCTGGATCTGGCGAACGAACTGGGGCTGGACATAGGCGGACGGCTACGTCTGGCAACGGGTCGACGTGACCGGGTGGTGTCGGTTTCCGGCATTTTTGATCTGGGGCTGCGGGATCTGAACCTGAGCATGGTTTACATGCATCTGCGCAGCACCCAGACATTGCTGGACCTGCCGGGTGGGGTCTCGCGCATTCAACTGCAGGTAAAAGACATCTTTTCTGCGGAAGCGATTGCCAATAACCTGAAGAGGCAACACGCCTTGCAGGCGGAAAGTTGGATGTCGACCAACGGTGAGTTGCTCAATGGCCTGCGTTCTCAAAGCCTGTCCTCTGACATCATCCGGTTTTTCATCGCCGTATCCGTCGCGTTCGGCATCGCCAGCGTGCTAGTGGTATCGGTGGTGCAGCGCTCACGCGAGATCGGCATACTCCGTGCTACCGGTACGTCGCGTCGCCAGGTGATTGGTATCTTCCTCTGGCAGGGCGGGCTGCTCGGGCTTGGCGGCTCTTTGCTGGGCTTACTCAGCGCAGCCGCACTGGTGCTGTTGTTCACCCACCTGGTACCGGCGCTGCCGTTTCCGATTCCGCTTACAGCCCCACTCATGATCTCGACGGCGGCCCTGGCCACGGGTACGGGTCTGATCGCGGCGGTACTGCCAGCCATGCGAGCCGCTCGATTAGACCCGGTGGAGGCGATTCGTGGCTGAACCGATTCTCACGCTGAACGGTGTCACCAAACGGTACCGTGTCGACACTCCAGCTGAGGTTGAGGTGTTGCACGCCACCGATCTGAGCCTGGCAGCCGGGGATTTTGCAGCCCTGATCGGCCCCAGCGGTTCCGGTAAAAGTACCCTGCTGAATCTGATTGGTTTACTGGACAGACCCACCACAGGCACGATCTGTCTTGACGGCCAGGAGACCGCCCGGTTGAACGAGGCGGGCCTTACCAGGCTGCGCGGTCAATCGCTTGGGTTTGTCTTCCAGTTCCACCACCTCATCAACGCCTTCAGTGTTGCTGAAAACGTCTGCCTGCCGCTGATGGCAAGGGACAAACGATTGAATAGGTCGGCTCTGGCTCAGGCTGAAACCCTGCTGGATGCGGTTGGCCTGGGTGGTTTTGGTTCACGCTTACCCAGTGAGCTATCTGGTGGCCAGCAGCAGAGGGTCGCTGTAGCCCGGGCGCTGGTTGCTGATCCCGCACTGGTGCTCGCGGATGAACCGACCGGGAACCTCGACACGGGCTCTGCCGACGAGATTTTCGCTCTGATGCGGCAGTTCAATCGCGAACGCGGCACCACCTTTCTGATCGTCACCCACTCTACTGAACTTGCCAGCCGCTGCAACCGCCACGTGCACATCCTGGACGGTTGGGTGACTGAGGACGTTCATTGAGTCCTTTGCACGATGTCGGATATGTGCTTTGCGATTAATCAAATACCCGGTAAGTGGCGGCCCGGCTCACAATCAGCGAATCTATCGACCCTGTCCGGTTAGTATCCTTGTTCGGATATTCAAACTGGCTCAATACATAGCGCATGGCATTTAGCCGCGCTCGTTTCTTGCAGTCAGATTTAATCACGATCCAGGGAGATTCGGCCATGTCAGTATTGATAAACATGGCTTCCTTGGCTTTGGAGTATTCTTCCCATTTATCCAGGGAAGCCCGGTCGATTGGGCTGAGTTTCCATTGTTTTAATGGATGGCTCTCACGCTCGACAAACCGGCGTTTTTGCTCTTCACGGGTTACAGAAAACCAGAATTTGATGATGTGCATACCCGAACGAACCAGGTTTCTCTCGAAATCCTGCACCTGGCGCATGAATTCACGATAATCATCGTCAGAGCAGAAGCCCATGACACGTTCGACGCCAGCCCGGTTGTACCAGGAGCGATCAAACAGAACGATTTCACCTTCAGTGGGTAAATGTGCGACGTAGCGCTGAAAATACCATTGCCCTTGCTCTGTAGGTGTTGGTTTGTCAAGTGCGATCACTCTGGCGCCCCGTGGGTTCAGGTGGTCCATGAAGCGCTTGATCGTACCTCCTTTTCCAGCGGCATCACGCCCTTCAAACAGGATAACAACACGAGAGCCCGTATCTTTTACCCAGCGCTGCAGCTTGAGTAATTCAACCTGAAGGCTATATTTCTGCTTCTCGTAGGACTTTCGGCGCATTCGGTTTTTATAGGGGTATTTTCTATCCCGCCAATCTGGCAACAGTTCGTTATCAGAATCTATGCCCAGTTGAGCCGTTCTCAGGAATTTCTCACTCACCAAGGTTTTATGGAGCAGAGCCACATCATCAGGCGAGGCGCCAGACAGTATCGCGCTTAAACGCCCGGAAATGTCTTCTATAATGGATTCGTCGGTTACTTCTGCAGCCTGGGCAGAGATCTCTTTGAGCACAACCTCCAGAGAATCCTGAGCACCTTTGGTACTTTCCTTCGATTGGTACTCTGCAATCCCCGCTGGTGACAGGTCTTTAACTGTATCACCAGATTCAATGGCGTAACGCTCTTCACGTTTAGTTTGCTCAGACTTCTTTATAGCCATAGATTGAACCCTCGCCCCGCATGTAACGATCACTATAGAACATCTGCACGCATGAACCACTAGTCGACTGGCACCCTTTTTGGACAGCCATCACAGCCATCACAGCCATCACAGCCATCACAGCCATTCTTGCTCTATTTAAAAGTGTTTTATTGCTCAGCACTCATGAATCTGCCAGTCATTATTCGTGATTGGAACGGCGCCGTTGTCAGTCACCAAAACCGTATCACTCAAGCCAATGCCCCAACGGCCTGGTAAACGCAGGCAGAGCGGCAGGTGGAAAACCATGTTCTTTTCGAAGACTCGCTGCTGACCCCTGGCTATATAGCCGGTGCCTTCCACCCAGCTTGGCGGAAACTGAGCGCCAACCGCATAGCCAAATACTCCAGAAAAAAACAGGTCCTGCCGCTGTGCCAGTATCGATTCGGCCGCTGCTGCTGCCTGGTCAAAGGTATGGCCGGGTTTCATGGCCGGGCAAAGTGCGTCAAACAGCTGTCGGCACAGGTCCCGGACAGCTTTCATTTCATCGCTCGCTTTTCCGGCGACCGCCATGCGCATCATTGGCGCCGTATAACGTTGATAGGCCGAGCCGAATTCGAGGAATACCGAATCGTCTGGCGAGATGACATTACGCTTGTGATTCACATGAATAATACTGCTGCGCTTGCCGCTCGTTACGATCGGTTGCAGGCTCATGAACTCGCTGCCTGCAGCCAATAAAGCACGAGAACCTTCGGCGGCAATGTCGTTGTCGGTCATTGCCGGACGAATACAACTAATGGCTGCCGCAAGGCCTGCAGAGGTGATAGTTGCACTGTGTTGCAGGCAAACCAGCTCAGCCTCACTTTTAACAACGCGGATTCGGTCCAGCACAAACCCGCCCTCGATAAATCTCGATGCCCCCAGTCGCTGCTGCAACTGGCTTATAATACCGTAGCGTAGACCGGCGCTCATACCATCGATGCCAATGGCACTGGACTGTGCCAAAGCATCGCACAGCGGTTCAATCACCTCACTGGTGTTTTCCCAGCGATAGGCAATAATATCATCCACAATGGCGGTCACTACTGCTGGCCCGGTCTCGATCGACGGTACTTGCAGAATTAACTGATGTTCAGTGACTACGAGGGCGGTATGTACTGACACCTCAAAGGTGTGATAACCCGTCAGATAATAGATATCTGAAGGATCGGTCAGTAGCAGGGCATCCAAAGACGCTTCTGCCATGGCTGACCGCACTCTGGCACATCGGGTGCTAAATTCTTCAGTAGGGAAGAATATTTCCGAACCGGCCAGGTGTTTGCTCAGTTCATGTCGGTACGTTTGGTAATCCATACTGCGGCGCTCCCTGACGTTAATTTTAATTTAGAGCAGCTTAACCGAACAAAAACCCGTAGAGTTTACTACCGAGGGTAGTTCAGTCAAGCGGCTACCGCTATCGGAGTGTTGAGGTGAGTGCCATGATTACGTCTATTTCAACAGTCTGCTATAGGTCTTTTGTTAGTCGCAACGCATCATAAATAGCCGCGTGAGTGTTGCGTGATTCGACCGCATCGCCGATCCGGAATAACTGAAATCCGCCGCCGGCATGGCGAACCACGGACTGAGGGTTGCCGATGATCAGGTCGTCGTAATTAACTTCCCCGCCGTTACTCGAGTGCGGCACCAGCTCGAAGTAGATGTCTGCCATCGGCGTGATGCCGTAGTTGACCACAACCTGATCCACGCGCCTTTCCAGTTCGAGATCCAGGTAGTCACTGGTGACGATGGCCCGCAAGGCGTCGCCATCGCTCAAAACGGATTTCAACCGGTAGGTCGGTGTGAAGGTAACGTCTTTCTGTTGCAGTGCCCGCATGTAGGGTACAAGGTTCATCGCCATGACTTCAGCCGAGAGGGTGCGGTCAGGCGTTATCATTTCCAGCCGGGCGCCGGTATCTGCAATCATCTCGGCGGTCTGTAAGGCCGTGTTGTCGCCGGCGGCGTCAAACAATAAAACACGCTGGCCTGGTTTGACGTGCCCGGAAAGGATATCCCAGCTATTGACCACCAGAGCGTGACCTTCTGCGGGCTGATCTTCGATCGGGTAGCCGCCGGTGGCGACGATGACCACATTCGGCTGTTCACCCAGGATGCCTTCGGCTTCGGCCCAGACGTTGTACCGTATATCGACGCCCAGCCGGTCGCACTCGGCCAGACGCCAGTCGATGATCGCCATCATCTCGCGGCGGCGTTCGCTTCGCGCCGTCAGTCTTATCTGGCCGCCGGCATCGCCGGTGGCTTCCAGCACAATTACTTCGTGGCCACGCTCGCCCGCCACCCGGGCTGCTTCCAGTCCCGCTGGCCCGGCTCCGACGATCAACACCTTACGGCGCGTGGCGGCCCTGGGAATCTCGTGTGGCATAGTGGTTTCACGACCGGTGGCGGCGTTGTGAATGCAGTAGGCAGCACCGCCCTGGTAGATGCGATCCAGACAATAGTTGGCGCCCACGCAGGGGCGGATTTCATGTTCTCGTCCTTCTAGTATTTTCCGCACGATGTGCGGGTCGGCCATGTGCGCCCGGGTCATGCCGATCATATCGACCTTGCCGGATTCAATGGCATAGCGCGCCGTGCCGACGTCCTGAATTTTGGCGCCATGAAAGGTCGGAAAATTGATCTTGCGTTTGATCTCACCGGCAAAATCCAGATGCGGCGCACTGGGCATGCCCTGAACAGGAATGACATCGGTCAGTCCCGGGTCGGTGTCGATGTGTCCGCGTACAACATTGAGGAAATCGACCAGACCGCTGTCCTTGAGACGCTGGGATATATCCATACCGTCATTCGCAGTCAGCCCACCGGGCAGGCGTTCATCGCCGGTGTAGCGCACGCCGATGATGAAGTCATCTCCAACCCGTTTGCGAATAGCTCGCAATACGTCGAACGTGAAGCGCAGCCGATTGTCCAGGTTGCCGCCGTAAGGCGCGTCGAGGGTGTTGGTCAGCGGCGACCAGAACTGGTCCATGAGATGGCCGTAAGCCTGTAGCTCAATGCCGTCCAGACCTGCTGCATGCATGCGTTCGGCGGCGTCGGCGTAGTCTCTGATTAATCGGTCGATGTCCCAGTCTTCAACCTGCTTGGGAAAGGCCCGGTGCGCCATTTCCCGGTAGTGTGACGCCGAAACGGCCGGCAGCCAGTCGCCTTTGTCCCAGCGCGTGCGCCGGCCCAGGTGGGTGAGCTGAATCATTACCGCTGTGCCGTACTCGTGGCAGGCATCAACCAGGTCGCGCATCCAGGGCACGACCTCGTCTTTGTAGGCCAGGATGTTGTTGAATACCGGCGGGCTGTCTTTCGCCACGGCAGCCGACCCGGCGGTCATGGTCAAACCGATGCCTGCTTTGGCTCGCTCGACGTGATAGGCGCGATACAACTCCTTCGGCATACCGTCTTCCGGGTAGGCCGGCTCGTGTGCGGTGAGCATAAGCCGGTTTTTCAGCGTTAGATGCTTGAGCTGGAAAGGGGTCAGCAGCGGGTCCTGGGCCATGGTAGCCTCCGGTTGAATGCGAGCCAGACCGTTAAGCTAGCGCGCACTGTACATAGGTGTCAATATAAACGACACTTATGTACATAAAGAGGCAATAAACGATTCTGTTTTCGACATCCAAACGGGAAGGTACATGACCACCGAGAGCGACAAAGGCCGCGCCGAAGACTGGCTCGACGCAGCTTACGAGGCATTGATTAGCGGCGGGATCGACGCGGTTAAAATCCAGCTGCTGGCCAAAACTCTGGGCACCTCACGTACCAGTTTTTACTGGTTTTTCAAAGACCGGGAGGCACTGCTGGCCCAATTGCTGACACACTGGAAGCACAAAAACACCGGCGGTCTGATCAAGCAGACCGAATGTTATGCGGGGACCGTGGTAGAGGCCATGTTGAACGTCTTTGATTGCTGGCTGGATACGGAGCTGTTTGATGCGGACCTTGAATACGCTGTGCGTTACTGGGCGTTGCACTCCAATGCCGTTGCTGCCGAAGTGGCCGCCGCCGATGAGGCGCGGCTGGCGGCTCTCACGCGCATGCTGTCTAACTTTGACTACCCGCCGCTGGAAGCCAGCGTTCGGGCACGCACCATCTACTTAACGCAGATCGGGTATATCTCAATGCGTGCGGTTGATACGCCAGATGAGCGGATTTCCCGTATCGCCGAGTACGTTCGGGTGTTCACCGGTCAGGCCTGCGAACGCGCCGATCTGAAACGCTTTGTCGCCCGCCATGCACCGGATCTGACCGCTTGGATGGCAGCCTTTGATAAAGGGAATAATGAAGTATGGTTGAGCGACCGGTAGTCGGTATTGTCATCGATCTGAACTGGGCTGGACGGGATTGCTGCCATACTGTCCTCTTCAGTCTTCCATTCAGATCGATCGGAAGGTGTTGTGCCACAGAAGGAAATATATGAGTACCTTTAATAGCTGGACCCCCGTTCGTCCTGAGCCTGTCGAAGGACCTTGGAGATAAAGTAGGTGTCCGGGTAGATGGGACAACTCCGAAATTCCGCAAATTTCAGCAGTCTGCTACAATGTCTCGGTCAAAATAGTGTCATGTACAAAACGATTTAAAGGATAGGTATGAGTGATTTGAATAGCTGGCTTCCCATTGCTCTGCTGACACTGATCGCAGGCATGGCGATGCCGGTTGGGGCAGCCATTGCGGCCATTGAACGTATCCGGCCCTATTGGCTTGAAACCGAGATTCGCCACAGCGTCATTGCATTTGGCGGGGGTGCGTTGCTGTCGTCAGTTGCGCTGGTGCTGGTTCCGGAGGGCGTACGAAACCTGGAACCGCTGATGATCGCTTTGTGCTTTGTCGGTGGCGGTTTGGTATTTATGCTTCTTGATATCTTGCTGGCTGCTAAGGCAACATCCTCAAGTCAACTGGTAGCCATGTTGTCCGATTTTATCCCGGAAGCGCTTGCGCTTGGCGCAACCTTTGCCGTCTCACAGTCTGCCGGGCTGCTGCTTGCCTTGATTATTACGCTGCAAAACCTCCCGGAAGGATTCAACGCCTGTATAGAATTGACTAAATCAACACATTACCGTGCCTCACAGATCGTCGGCGCATTCGCGCTTATGGCCTTGTTAGGTCCGATTTCCGGACTCACTGGCTATTTCGTTTTGTCGAATCATCCACAAATCGTTTCTGCCATAATGCTATTTTCAGCCGGTGGAATTTTGTACATCATTTTTGAAGATATTGCCCCCCAGTCCCGGCTGGAAAAGCAATGGGCACCCGCAATGGGCGCGGTAGCCGGATTTTTGCTGGGAATACTTGGGGAAGTAGCAGTTTCATAAAGACAGTGTGAAGTGGGCTTTTCCCAATTCTTTTAACTGTATTTCTGTGACCACAATAAAAGACATTTTTTACTGCGGCTGCGGACTGTAAAACCGGGGCTGGTTGTCGCGGGCGAGATGAATCAGGTTCAGCCCATAGCGACGAGCACGATCGACGGCCAGGGTGCTGGGCGCTGCCAGGTTTACCAGGGTTGAAGCGCCTGCGATGATGGCTTTGTTGACCAGATCTACACTGCAGCGGCTGCTCATTACCAGGGTATGCCCGGTCAGTGAGTGCTCACAACGCATTGCCTGACCGATCAGTTTGTCGAGTGCGTTGTGCCGGCCGATGTCTTCCCGGCAGGCCAGCAGTTCGCCATTGGGATCGATTAGCACCGCTGCGTGAATAGCACCCACTTTCGGGCCCAGTGTTTGTGCCTGTGTTAATTTTTCCCGTAACTGGCTCAGCTGCTGCTGCGGCAATACCGGCGATGGTTCCAGTGGCTGCAGCGGTGCAAAAGCGTTTTGCAGTGAATCGCTGCCGCACAAGCCGCACCCGGAGACGCCCAACATCTGTTTTTGCCGGTTGCGGTACTGCGCCTGTCGGCGTGCGCTCAGAGTAGCGTCGAGCAGGTAAGCAGGCAGGCCATCGGGTGTTTGGGTTGCTACCAGCGTCCAGTCGAGCAGGTCGCCCGCGCGACTGATCACACCCTCGCTCAGGCTGAACCCCATCAGAAAGTCATCCAGATCTGTCGGCGTCAGCATCATAATACCGTGGGTGATTTCCCCGTAGCTGATGGCCACCGGTACTTCCCCGATCAGATCGGTATTGGAAGACAACGAATCGGGTGTAGCCAGGTGCGGTGCACCAAAACGCCGTGCGCCGGAGGCAGGAGGGAGCGACATCAGGGCATTCCCGGATTCAATGGGCGGTAAGCTAAGTGTAACGGATTGGCACATGAGTGCGAGCCCGGGCGCTGCGTTTTTACTGACACCTCAGACCCTTGATGCTCAGGCAGGTATAACCGCGGTTGCTTCGATCTCGACCTTGGCTTCATCTTCAATCAGATCGGCCACCTGCACCATGGTCATTACTGGAAAATGCTTGCCCAGCACGGCGCGATAGGCTTCTCCGACTTCGGCCAGGCGAGTCAGATACTCAGCCTTGTCGGTTATATACCAGGTCAGGCGCGACAGGTGTTCAGGCCGGGCATCGGCTTCATGCAGTATCGCGACGATGTTACGCAGTGCCTGTTCAATCTGACCGACAAAATCGTCGGTTTCAAATACTTGCTGGGCATTCCAACCGATCTGGCCGCCGACAAACACGGTCTTGCCTTCGGTCAGCATGCCATTGGCATAGCCTGCAGCGCGTTTCCAGTTGTTGGGATGAAGCAGTTGATGGGTGGCAGATGCAGACATCAGGAGGGTCCTTTTTCAGTTGCGATCGCAGTGGTTTCCCGGTCGCATTCAAAACGTTGGCGCATCAGATCAGGCCAGCGACGCGGTTTGCCGCTGGCCATATCGACATAAACAAGTGTGGATTCATTGCTCAGGCGCAGCTCGTCACTGCAATGGGCGGTGATTGTCAGAGTCAGGCTGGCGTTGCCCGCCTTTGAGACAGTCAGTTGGAAATCCAGAATGTCTCCCAGGCGGCTGGGTGCCAGGAAACTGGTATTGAGGTTAACGGTCGGAACGCTGACGCCTTCCTGCAAATGCAGGCTGTTGAAGTCGCGCCCGACGGCGTCGGCGAACCAGTCTTCCACCACCGCGTTGATCATCTCGAAATAGCGCGGGAAGTAAACGATGCCCGCCGGGTCGCAATGACCAAAACGAACCTTATGTTGTGTTTGATAAGCCATGATCAGACGCCCAGGTAACGGTTTTTAATGTCATCTGTTAAGGCGGCGGGTTCACCAGCCCAGACGGTTTGGCCTTTTTCCAGAATCAGACAGTGGCTGGCCACAGGCAGTACCTCTTTCAGGGTTTTGTCGACCAGCAGGATTGACAGCCCTTCGTCTCTGAGCAGGCGAATAGCACGCCAGATTTCCTGACGAATTACCGGGGCCAGGCCTTCGGTCGCTTCATCCAGCACCAGTAGTCTGGGGTTGGTCATCAGTGCCCGGCCAATGGCCAGCATTTGTTGCTCGCCGCCAGACAGCGTACTGGCGGCCTGATTGCGGCGTTCGGCCAGTCGCGGGAACAGGGATTCAACGCCTGACTGCGTCCAGTGGCCGGGCCGGGCGGTGGCCAAGAGGTTTTCGCGCACGGACAGATTGGTAAAGCAGCGACGACCCTCCGGTACCAGCCCAAGTCCAAGTCGGGCAATGGTAAAGCCCTGGGCGCGGGTGATATTTTTGCCCTCAAATTCGATCGACCCTGACGATGCCGGGGTGAGTCCGAAAATCGAGCGAATGGTGGTGGTCTTGCCCATGCCATTGCGGCCCATCAGTGCAACCAGTTCACCGGCTGCAATAGATAGATCAACCCCGAACAGCGCCTGTGAGGGGCCATAAAAGGTGTGGATATCATTCACTCTGAGCATCATCGTCTCCCAGGTAAGCTTCGCGGACAGCGGGGTCATTGCGGATGGCATCACTGTCGCCGTGGGCAATGACTTCACCGGCTACTAGCACCGAAATGCGGTCGGCCAGCCGGAATACGGCATCCATGTCGTGTTCGATCAGCAGCATGGGTACCTGGTGCTTGAGTGTTTCGAGCAGGGTAGTCAGTTTGGCTGTGCCTTCGGGGCCGAGGCCCGCCATGGGTTCATCCAGCAGCAGAACTTTAGGTCGAAGTGCCAGTGCACAGGCCACTTCAACCTGGCGACGCTCACCGTGGGACAACTCAGCCACTGGCGTATCTGCGCGGTGGCTCAGTGCCATCCGTTCGAGCACTTCATCAGCCGGTTTGCGCAGGCTGGCGTCACGGTTCACCGGTTTCCAGAATCGGAAACTGCTGCCCTGCAACGCCTGGACGGCCATCATGACGTTGCGCCGAACACTCAGCGTTTCGGCCAGTGAGGACACCTGAAAACTGCGTCCCAGGCCCTGGCGCGCGCGCGCCGCGACGGACAGTGAATCGAGGGTGTTGCCATCGAGCCGTAGAGTGCCGGAATCCGGTGCCAGAGTACCAGCGATCTGTGCAATCAGCGTCGATTTTCCGGCTCCGTTAGGGCCGATCAATGCGTGGATCTCGCCCGGCATGACAGTAATGGTGACATCCTGGGTGGCACGTAAGGCGCCAAAGCGTTTGTTCAGTTTCTGAATGCTGAGCACGGCCTCATTCATCTTGAGCCCTCCCGGCCAGCAGGCCAAAGACCCCCCCGCGCGCGAACAGCACAACCGCAAGCAGCACCAGACCCAAAAAGAATTGCCAGTACACGGTTAGGCCACCCAACCAGAATTCCATCGCTACGAACAGAATGGCGCCTGCGACCGGACCAAACAGCCGGCCGACTCCGCCGAGAATGACGATGACCATGATTTCACCCGAACGATGCCAGTCGAGCATGGAGGTGCCAACAAAGCCGTTCAGATCGGCAAAGAGGGCACCGGCCAGTCCGGTGATCATGCCACTGATCACAAAAGCCACCAGTTTGACCGGACGCGGCTCAATACCCGAGGTGGCCAACCGAACCGGGTTCAGACGTGCCATGGTCAGTGCCGCGCCAAAGCGTGAGCCGAGCAGACGGTGACAGAAAGCCAGAGCCAGTAGCAGTAAGCCAAAACACAACAGGAAGAAGGTGAGACTGTTGTTGGTATTGAGCCCCCAGAATTGATTGCGAATATAGATCGGCAGGCCATCTTCACCGCCGTAGGTGGGCCAGGAGATGGCGAAGTAATAGATCATCTGGGCGAAAGCCAGAGTGATCATGATGAAGTAGACACCCGAGGTGCCGAGTGAAAGGCGACCGATGCCATAAGCCAAGAGGCCGCACATCGCGATGGCCATGAGCCAGAGCGGAACCATCTGGTCACTGCCATTGGGTAAAAACGACAGGCCCAGTGTCGGTGACATATCGAACGCATGAAAGGCACCGATACCAACAACATAGCCGCCCACGCCAAAATAGGCGGCATGCCCGAAGCTGACCATGCCGCCAAACCCCAGCGCCAGGTTAAGCCCGACACCGGCCAGTGCAATGATCACCATGCGTGAGGCCAGGTTAACGAAAAAATGTTCCCCGGCCAGATACGCGATCAAAGCGCCGGTGGCCAGTATCAGCAGCAGACCGAGGCTGATCCAGCCTTCCCGGTCGAGCCGAAAACGGGCGCTGCGGGTCGTGCCTGTCGCGGGGATAGAGTGCGATTGCGTCATGACCAGCTACTCAGTGTTTGACGGCAAAAAGGCCGTTGGGTTTAAAGATAAGAATGACGGCCATCAGCACGTAAATCAGCATGGAAGCTATGGCAGCTCCCACGCCGGAAGCGGTCGAGGCATCGAGAAACAGCTTGAACAGATCGGGCAGCAAGATTCGGCCCATGGTGTCGACCACCCCTACCAGCAAGGCTCCGACCAGCGCACCCTTGATCGAGCCAATGCCGCCAATCACGATCACCACAAAGGCCAGTATCAGGACCGGTTCACCCATACCCACCTGAACGGATTGCAGGGCACCGATGGTAGCACCGGCCAGACCGGCAAGGCCTGCCCCCAGTGCAAACACCAGCGTATAAAGCGTGCTGATATCAACCCCCAGTGCACCGATCATCTCCCGGTCGTTCTCGCCGGCACGGATGCGCATGCCCAGACGGGTGCGGCTGATCAACAGATAAAGGCCGATGGCAATCAGGACGCCCATGCCGATAATGGCGAGGCGGTATAGCGGATACTGCACGTTAAAAGGCAGACTGACAGACCCCGCAAGGCTCTCCGGCACGTTCAGCCATAACGGCGATGAACCATAGATCCAGCGGGTGCTTTCGGAAAAAATAAGAATCAGGGCAAACGTCGCCAGCACCTGATCGAGGTGATCCCGCTGATACAACCGTCGGATCACAGCAAATTCGACCAGCGCGCCCACGGCTGCGGCGGCCAGCGTACCGGCCAGCAGACCCACCCAGAAATTCCCGGTGGTGCCAGTAACCCAGGCGGTTACGAAGGCACCGGTCATATAAAAGGAACCGTGCGCCAGGTTGATCAGCCCCATCACGCCAAACACCAGTGTCAGGCCGCTGGCCATCAAAAACAGCATGGTGCCCAGTTG
>Ga0307930_1000740_pt1 | contig 26229 bp, 25 predicted proteins | sample OrgLakmetageno46_FD_203161 | JGI IMG/M metagenome (GOLD analysis project Ga0307930, IMG submission 203161) | Saline water microbial communities from Organic Lake, Antarctica - #46 | ecosystem: Environmental > Aquatic > Non-marine Saline and Alkaline > Saline | place: Antarctica: Organic Lake...
TTTTTTTTTTTGCCTATTTTGTTTTCTTAGAATAATATTTTCACGTGATTTTCTTCGCGGTAGTTCAACTTCACTGCGCTTATGATGGCATGCGAGTTCGGCTGCACCGCCAACTTGAAGCTTCTTCTTGAAGCAGGAGCTGATATGGAGGCGATCGATAGCATGGTACTAGTAGACTGGCAGTCTCAAGTCGTGTATTCCTTGTTGGGATTATATTATGTATCCCTTAAATTCACGTCTTTACTTAACTTCATTCTATTCCTTCTCCGCCTCAACAGCACAAACACACAGCGCTCATGCACGCGGCACAGGACAGCCAAGTCGGCATCGTGAAGCGCCTTATCTCAGCAAGCGCGGATGCGAATCATGAGAATCCTGTGAGTCAATTTGTGTCACTGTATGCCATTCAAAATACAGCAGAAGTTCTCGCTAAAAACAAAAATCGCACTAATAACACGTCTTCTTCCACAGAACGGTTGCAGTGCGCTACTGCTGGCAGAACATGCTGCGGTCGCAAAGCTCCTTTTGGATGCAGGCGCTGACACGGAAGCAAAAGAAGAAAAATGGGTGAGTGTCGCGCATTAGCGCACGTAAACAGAAGAAAGGCTGAGCTGTACTAGTATAACCACAATGGTGTAGTAATAATGCAACGCTGTCTATATTCAACACTTCTCCCATTCTATATTGCTCCCTTTGTTGTGGTAGAATGGCCAGACAGCGCTCATAATCGCCTCTGATTGCGGCCAAATAAAAAAATTGAAGTTTCTCCTTGAAGCAGGCGCCAACAAGGGTGCCGAGGATAACGTAAGTTGCGCTATGAGTTGCGATCCCTCATATTGAATCACAACAGGAAAGTAGATTTCACCCAAACTTTACTTAGGAGTGGCAATCCCAATTTTCACGTATATGCAGTGCAATGTAAAATTGTTGTAACAATGACTCTAATTGATAATTCAGGACCCCTCAATCCCTTCCGAAGTCCTTTCCTTGAACAAGCCATTATTCTTGCCGTCTATCAGGGCCGTTGTTAATGTGGCTGTAGTTAAGATTTCCCAACTAATCAAAATAATGTCGGGCTAAAATCACATCAGTCAACCACCTCAAACTTTCTAAGTTCCTCGAATGTACCTTTCCATCTCTTCTAATTGACATCGAACACTCTTTTGCGCTATTCTTGGTTGACGCTGCTGTTTTATTCTTTTTTATCACAGAACGGAGAAACAGCCCTGGATTTCGCACGAAAATGGCAAGACACGAAAGCAATTGCCCTTCTAAGGTGACGAATTATTCACTGACTTATCCATAGGAATTTTAGATGTCGTGCGGTTTCTCAAGGGCCGAGAAATTACACAGGAATAAAACAAGCGGACTCACCCAAAAGGCCATGCATATCGCCATTGGAGCGATATGCAGATGAAGGGGTGAGGTGATATTGCAGGGTTGCGATTCCTGTTTCCGCGGAATTCCCGCGCGAGGGCTAAAAAAGCATTTCACGTGGTATTTCCGCAGTATTTCCGAAGGTTTTCCGTGCCGTAGTCAAAAAGGCACTGCCAAATCCCCGATGCGGAAATCACGTCTGAGTCTGAGTGGTGAAAATTTCTCTAACCGCGGAATTTCCGTGGAATTTCCCGCGGAAATCCTAACCCACTAACCTAGTGATATTACCATGTGCGATTTACTCTCCACTTTTCCCGTCACGATACTCCATAGAGCTGCTGATGTATTATCTGTGACTTATAATACGTCGAAACGGCAATTAACATGGAAATTTCCAGGGAGTCGTATACGAGGCTGGAAGCTACGAGGCCCCAATTCAATGGAGTTCAAAAACTAAAGTTAAAGGGACCTACCAGGTATATAGGGCAACCAGCAGCCAGTATCCCACTTGCATACGCATGATAAAGAGCAGGCCACTTTGGTCTCGTTTTTCTCTCATGCGCGAGAAAGGGGAACTCGATTGCTGCTTTACTGCGCTGGCATAAAAACACCAAAACTGCTTTTAGCATCTTGGCTCGAGGGAAATGTAGGAGATGCAAACAGTCCAGCTGCACGTCGGGCACAACCTTCTGCCATCATACAACGCACGAAAGGAGCATGGTGCCCGACGGCGAGCGCGAAAGGCCTGCGATGCTAGCTGCCAAGCCTTTGCACGCCGCCACCGTGAGCACAGAGCCATGCACCAGGGGGATTTTCCACTTGGCTGAAAACGCCGACGCTTCAGCAGCTGCGGCTACGCGATCACCACGACCACGAGCAGACGTTTTCACTTCATTACTAGTGTCCTGGTTTCGCTTTCCACTTCTGGCCTTTTTCTGTGCTGGCTGCTGTGTCGCCTCTTCTTCTTCTTCTTCGGAAGCTTTGGCCTTCGCGGTAGGCGAGGACGGCGTGTGCGCCTCATGATCTTCGTGGCAAACGGCTAGGCAACAACGGCCATGCAAGTACTCCGCACCCAGATGCTGAAGGGACTCGCGCACTTCGGCTAGAGATTCAGCAGCGGAATGCGCCCGCACCACGAAGACTACGAAGTCGATTTGAGAGCGGCCTGGGTCGTCGTCTAGCGGAAGCTTGGAGGCCATCCGTATTCTTCGGGCTTCGCCAAATATAGCGAGCGCCAAGTTGGTCATTCCTTTTCCTAGGGCGCCAACTAACAGCACTGTGACCTCGTTAGCGTCGCCATATTTGCCAGTGAAAGGAGACAAGGTGCTGGTGGCCTTGCTCTCCGTCATCGAGGCAGTCCTTCGTGCGCTATCAATCAATCGAAGTAAAATGTGACAACTCTATAAAGCAGTAGGGTCAGCAATTTTTTTTTACGAGTAAGCGTCCCTTGGTGAATCCCCGAGAAAGCACGAAAATGGGTGCTGATCTCTCAGAGGTACTTGATGTGGCGCTTAAAAGGCTAGCTAAGGTCGAATTTAGCTTGTTGGCTAGGATTGTTAGGATAGCTAGGTAGGGTCGGTTTGCTGTTTGTTGGTGTCTTCGCTTCGTCTTCGTTTGTTGACCGACGACGAGATGCAAGACGCGAAGATTTCTTGAAGACGTGAACGACTACTTTAAGACTTCACTGACTGCGTGTTGTGTACACCGAACTGTCTTCATTCTGTAGCTTTAAAGCCTTCAAATGCTTCCTGCGCTGAGCCGTGTGTAGCTTGCAGGACACCACCTGGGCTGAGTGCTTCTTGATTCACTGCTAGATACGTTAGTCTGTTTATGCTACGTTCCATTGCCCGCTACTAGCTAGCCACATAGAGCTAAGCTTCATCGCATCTATTGACAAATAGATACTGTTCGTATCAACAGCCCGGTCATTTAACCTAGCTAGAGGCGTAGAGAACACCTGATCTACTAGCTTGAGACCACGTGGTCGTGCAACAAATCATGGTAATGTATGGAGCGCTGGCCCTAGTGTTGCATGCTGCCGCGCCAGCTAAGGCGCACGGCTGGTCTTCATTTAGACTAGCTCCTACCAGATGGCGAAGCTCTCAGCACAGGGCTCAAGAGTGGATAAGCACGCGCGGAGGAGCCTTGTCTGGAGCTGTCTCTGACGTTCAAATTAAGTTGGCGGAAGAGGAGCATGATGATGAAGGAGAAGACGAAGAAGAGGATGAGGAAGAAATTGGCCTGTATGTGCTTGTCGTTGATCCGATGGACTGCAACGGCCGCGAGTTCTGCAAAAAGATACAAGTAGGCCTTGAGGGCTAGTAATTAATTATATGTGATGCCATCCCTAGCTTTGTTGTACTGTAAAAGAACGTCTTTGTTGCTCTTGAATGTTTGCTAGGAATGGGGCGTTACACCCATCCCAGTGTTGTCGCCGGCTGTGGCGGCGGCTGTGGCAGCAGCAGACACCAGGGAAGACGACGACGGCGGTGATGGAGGCGGCGGCCTCGGGCACCTAGCTGCGCCTCAGCGAGGTCGAGAATTGGCGTGGGCAGCTGCCCGAGGGCTCAATGTCAAGACCAACCCTCCGCTCGCTGTGCTTTCGGAAAGCGACGCTGGCATTGAAACAGCTTTGCAGCTTGAACTAGCCCTAGGGGCGTCCTTTGGGAATGCTCACAGTGGCCCGCCGCTTCAAGGCCGATATAGTGCCTCTGAATCAGCAACTCTGCCAATGCCAACAGAGCTACAATCACCTGAAGGTGCCGCAACCGCAGGTGTAGGGAACGTTGCGCTTCGATGGAAACATGCCACCGTAGCAGCGGTAGCGCGCGCAGGGCTGAGAGCTCCTCGCCAAGCTCTGGTGACGTCTTGGCCTGAAGCGCGCGCATTTTTGAGCTCCATCGACGGGCTGAATTTACCTGACCAAGTACCATCTCCGCTTTCAGCACACGAATCAGCACTCTCGCCATCTGAACCACAAAAGAAGCTTCGCGCAGTGCTGAAGCCTACGAGAGGTGCTGCCTCGATGGACGTGTTTGCCGTCAGCGACTTGGCGTCTGCCAAGGAAGCCTTTCATGCAGTCATGGGCGCTGACTCGCATGGCGACGGTGGGCCGAGAAATGAGGCAGAGAAGCTAGATGAAGGCAGCAGCAGCAATTTAAAAACCGATGACCACCAGCAAAATGAAGCAGTACTGGTGCAGGAGTACTTGAGCGGTGTGGAATTCGCTGTCGATACGGTAATCAACTTTCTACTTCCATGTTTGTTCATCAAATAATGATATTCATCTCGATACGGAAAATATAACTCCATTGAAATCTGATTGATGCTAATACGGCCAATCGTTCATCCTTTCCGTGTTTTTCTTACAATATTTGGACCATCTTAATAGGTATCGTTGAGTGGCGAGCACAAAGTGTGCGCAGTGTGGCGCTATGACAAGCGCGCAGTCAACGGTCAGTCTGCTCCTGTGGTGTACTTTGCCACCATGCTCCAGGCTTTACCGCCGTTACTGATGGGCAGAAGAGATGGAAAAGTGTCAGGAGAAGGAGGAAACGGTGAAGGCGAGGAAGACGCTTCTTCGACAATGGCGACTGCTACGTTAGAAGAGGAAGAAGCACTGCGAGTGGCCAACTACGCTTGCGCATGTTTGAATGCCGTTGGATTTCAAGATGGCCCAGCGCACATTGAGGTCAAATGGCCTCGGCAAGATGTGCGTGCATCTAGTACTGCTAATGATATCGCTGGTATCGCTGGTGATACTGCCTATTCTACAGAGAAGGAAGTTTTGAGCCCACTTGAGGAGACAGGCCCCGCAATCGTTGAAATCAATGCGCGATGGCACGCAGCCAACACTGCACCTTTGGTAGAAGCTTGTTTAGGGGGGCAGGAGGGTAAAGCGACTTCGGCAATTGATGCCACAGTCTTTGCGGTGCTGGCTTCTGCTGCTCCTGGCGGTGACGGTGTTACCACTATCGCAGACGGCACAACAGCAGCAGCAGCGACGGAGAGAACTCCAAGCTTCGACGACCAATCTATGTCCTTGAACCCACGCATTCAGGAAGCTGCTTTGTTGGAAGCGGTTGCAGCGTGCTGGCATGCGATACCGTCACGGTAGATAAAAAAGAAAAGTACTTGCTAATTATGTGTTGCGCGTTACATGCGTATTTGCACGTGCGTATTTTTGCGCGTGTGACGCATGTACGAACGCATTTGAAAGGGTTTGTAAGGTATTTTTTGTTTGTTACGTTTTCGTTTTTTTCTTCATTGCAGGTATGGACCCTTACAGAACCACGGCCGCATCGTACATCTCGTCAGCTTCGTGTCTGGTAACAGAGAAAGAGTCAACTAAGCAGCTCTAGAGGCTAGAGAGGGTTCTTGAATCTAGCGCACGCTCCCTCACGTGTTCACGAGTCATTAGCTCCTCTTTTTTCCTCCTTTCTTCTGTTCTGTTATTTTTCTTCCATGACTAGATTTTCCTTTTCGTTCGCTTTACTTATGTGGACAACAGGCGAGTTGTTGCGCGTAGCCCACTTGGATGTCATTCAGGAATTGCCCTCGGTGGAGGCTATAGAACTTAGTGTGGGCGAAGGCTCCAGTATACGGCCGACAGTAGACATCAGCGCTACGGATTGTGGCCAGGTGAGTTGAAAAGCTGAGAAAAATTTCTGCGTTTGTTTTCTCTTGTACCCTTGTCTCCTTGAAAGAATGCATGTGTCACCTCTCCATGGAATGCGTTGTTTGCGCGATTCATCAGGTTCGTCTCGTGCATGAAGGTCCTGCTGTCGTGGAGCGCGACTTCCAAACAATTGTAGGGCTCATGCCGACCATGTTTGAAGTGCGAGCGCCGGAGTAAAATTCTAGTATTGTTAGCAGTAGGAATGAAGAATTATAAGGTAGCTGCTTTTGTAAGCACACTGCGGGGTGTGTTTTAAAAAGTTCAGTCCACTTTCGTAGTATAGCTCACCATACTTCCGTACATTAGTCACTAGTCGCTAGTCGCAAGTATATGCCCGCTCGTTTCAGTAAGGAAAATGTGCTGTGCATGATTTATACTGCATACCAGCCACCAGCACCGGCAGGTCCAACATATAAAACATTTTCTTTCTACTAACATGCCGCGAAATACAAACGCAGGTAGTGTTTTCTGTGATTTGGGGGGAATATTTTCTATGCCCCCATTAGCAATTACTGTACATACGAAGGGAAGGAAGTAGATTAATCCTCATTCCTCATTCCTCATTGTGCAGCTACTTCTCTGCTTAATATACAATCTAAAAAAATACCCACGCATGATGTCAGTATCTCGGTGGCAAAGATGGGAAGACGCGGAACTCTGGACATTCGGCAAGTTCAGGCAGGAGAGCACCATCCTGACCGTAATGCAACGCTGTGTGGCACGCTTCACAGAAATGGCCTGCACCGCCCTCTGCTTCACCATCACTGCTGCTAAGCAAAGGGTCCTGGAAGGTGTCGTACGCAGCTTTGTGCAATTGGCAACCTTGACATTTCTGCACGACGTTGCCGAGCTGAAGGAAGGTTTGCCGCGGGTAAGACACTCCAGCAGAAGTTGAAGGGGCGATTGTAGGCGGATCTGAAGTGCCGCACGCTGGAAGGCGCACATCCGACACCTGAGTCGCAAAAAAGAAAAAAAAGAAAGCACTTGCCATAAAAATAGTGAGAAACATTGAAGAGGTGAAATCTTTCAAGTGTTTAATCCTTTTAAGCTTTGAAACAAATAAAGCACCAACATGCACTTTTCGTAACAATCAATTTAAATTGGTCTTGATAATATCTCTCTCCATTCCTCCCAACGGGTGTATTCTTGCCTCAAAGAAGTGGTCGCAATCGCCGAGATGGCGCCAAAGGTACCGTGCACCAGGCCTAAGACCTTTCAAATCCCGCATCCGCACGCCCTGTGTTGAGGCAGAGAAAATGAGGTTTGTAGCGCATACCAAGAACAATGTCACCGCGCAATGTAATACAGCACGATGCAAAGGCGTACAGCATCAGTTGCCTCGCCAACGCACACCAAAATTAGCAAAAGCTATGTATTAATACAAGACCGAAAATTTATAGGCAAGGTGCCATAAAAATAAAAGTATCAAGTCAAGACAACTAACCTCCATGTTTTGCCGCCTTATGCGAGGCATTAACGGTGGTGAAGCTCTAACACTACTCGCAGATGAAAATGCACCAGCAATACCACTTCCGCCACCTCTGAAGGAACTACCCTGCGTTGCCAACAGATCAACAGCTCCGTAAATTCCACTGCGCGGCAACTGATGTTCTGCAATGTCCCTGGCGACCGCATTATGCACCGTCGATGAAAGAGAAGAAGAAGAAGGTGCACCGGTAGTGCTGTCAGCCGTTGCCGCAGACTCATCGTTTGATCCGGTTTGAGTACTAATTTGGTTGTCACCACCAACGCTGCTACTGCTAACGCTACTGCTACTACTGCCGCTGCTACTACTGCTGCCAATGGGCGCGTTTAACCAAGCTTCCAAGCTTGCGCTACCGCTGCCTAGCCTAGGAGCATGCACGCGACTCTGCTGTGCTTCTCTTTCATTTTCTCTGTCGCTAGCATCATCGCTGTCCTCACTTAGTTCACCACGCTGACCCCCAATGCCGCCGCTGCCGTTGCCACGGTTGATGTTATGATTGTCCTCCTCATTGTTGCCTCCCAGGCAAAAGAGTTCACCCCCTATCAGCGCCAACCCAGGAGCAGCCTTGACAGCAGCCGAGAGCGACGGCGGCAACGATACGTCGGCGTTGGCGCAATGCACTGCTGTGAAGAGGTCCTCAAGTAAAGTGCTGCCGCGCACCACTAACGTTTGCACGTGCTCTTCCGTGAAGAAATCCTTGTTTGCCTCTGCAGCTGGCGGAGCACTCCTTTTGCTCCGGCTGTACGTCTTCTTACCCTGCCCTCTGCTTTGGTGAATCCTGTCATTCTCATTACTGTCATGGTCATTGACTCCATCGTTACCATCCTCATCATCGTTATAATTATCAGCACCATCACTACTATCAATGCCACTCCTACTTCTTCCAATGTCATGGGCGGTTTTCCGTGCTTTCACTGTGCGATAGCTCGGAGCGCGCGCAAAGAACCGCGCTTCAACCACCAAATCAGCCGTCAAAACGGACCGCGCAAGGTGCCAAGAACCAGCGCCGGTAACAGCTGCCAGCCTTCGTCCTTCCGCGGTTGCCAGCGCTCCACCTTCTGCGGCAGAATCGCCATTGCCACTGCTACCACCACTACCACTGCTGCTGCTGCCGGCAATACGGGCGCCATCCGTACCAGGTGCATTGAGAACTCTTAAGTGGGTTGAGCCAACGCTTCGAGAATCCAATGCTTCCTGCAGTGCTTTAACTGCGAGTTTGCGTGCTCCGCCTGTGCCTTGACTAATACTGCTGCTGCTGCTGCTGCTGCTGCTGCTGCTTGAGCTACTACTACTACTACTACTGGTACCACTTGTAGAAGTGGAGGTGCTATCGCGTGTACTACTGAGAGCGGCTATTTCACGAGAAGTTGCTTGGCATACCAATGCGGCTGCTAGGTTTCCATCTCCGCCCAGTTCCGACAAAATAGGCACACTCGCAAAGATGTCTCCGAGGCGCTTTTCGTAAACTTCCCAATCCATCGCTCGTACCATCATGCCGTCGTCATCTTCTTGTGCTGCAGATACTAAATCCTGGCCATTACTCTCCACACTGCCCTCCTCGAGAGGCAACCCTCGCTGTGCGCGCACGGCCGCTCGAAAGGCAGCTAGATTGGTAGGGCGTTTGTAGTCGAAGCCCGAAGGAAGCTTCGCGAAACGCGCACCAGACAACCATCGGTTCGAAGAACGCTTGGTGCTGGCCTCGCTAGAACTAGACACCAATTCTCTTCCAGTGGCTACTCCAGCCTTGCGGCGATTGAGGCCAAATTCAAGGTCGAGGGCTTCCCATTGGTCTGCGGCCTGGTCAATCGCTAAACTCGCTGCGTCTTCAGCGGTTAACGGAGCCAAGTCCGCCACGGAAAAGAAGGCTGCATCAGGTTGGAATGCTTCCTGCTCAGAGGTAGCCGTTAGAGCAGGCGGCTGCACGAGCCCAGAAACTCGGACACTCGGCGCACGAAGGATAGAAACTCCTGCAGCTCTACCCACACCTGCAGCTGCTGCTGCAGTCCCAGTCGCTCCACCAACATCAGGGCCAAGTGCAAGGAAGCCCCATGCCTGCGCGAGCGTGAGGTGAATTTGACTGACGGATGCCCCAGCAGAGTCTGGCATCGCTTTTAATAGTCGAGCACATGCCCTCGCCTGCTTTTCAGTGACAGTGCTCGATGCGCCCTCAGCGGCATGATTAGTAGGGTTTGAGGCAGCAGGAGCAGGAGCAGCAGCAATGCTTTGGCCTCGTCTCTTGAGGCGCGTTGGCCTCGAAACAACTTGGTGATTTGGCGCCATACTAGTAGCTATTGGTTGTCTGCTAGCTAAGTTTAGTCTTATATCTTATAATGTTACAACTCTAGGCATTTTATTAGGAGCATTACCAAAGAAGTGGCGGCCTACCTACAGATAGTCGTATCTGTACAGTATTATGGATCAATGGTAGACTGATAACTAATGTCTTCTCACCCATGTGAACATACTATAGCAAGTTGTCTGATTAATGTATGATAAATGTAAAACCAAGTCGTATGCTAGGCTCTATGAAAACGACGAGGAGGGTTAGTCATGAGCTCCTAAGCTTGAGTGTTTTGAGCGACTGCGCCACTGTTTGAGCCCTCTCATCTCTCCTCACAGCATCTTGTCAGTCATCTTGTTTATCTTGATATAATACGCAACGTTTCCGGCCCTAATACGCAATTCAAAATTACTGAAGCTCGATGAGAGTTAAATTAGTTAAACTTAAGAAACTTAACTTACTTGCTTTAAGCAAAAGGACACTCAGCCTAGCTAGTCTGACTCGTTCTGAGGGTTACTCTTTCTGCTGCTACATAGATCAGGGGCGCTTCTATTGCACTTGGGATATTCGAAGTGGACTACTGGGCGTTAGACAGACAGCGCCCACGCCCACACTTACACTTATAGTGCATTAGGGAGTAGGGAGTAGGGGTAGGGAGGCCGGTGTGCTTTAAAAACCAGGGCCAGGGCCACCCACTTTCTTCTTTGTTTTTGGTGATTTGGAGGCCCAGGGCAGGCTCATAAATCTTCTAGGGAGTAGGTTCGACTTAAATAGGTCCGACATATACCCATTTCTCATTTGAGTTCCCAGTGAAATTATGACTAAATCATTCGGCTCATTTACAAAAAAAACATGAAGATTTAAGCAGTGCGCTTGGATGTTCTAACAGGTAAATATTAAAAGATAGATGAAGCGACGAATGCACTTTTTTCCTGAAAGGCGGACGAGCCGGACCAGCACCTCCTTCTAATCTTGCGTAATTGGTCACTTTTGGTAAACACATTTCGATACGCGCACCTTATTGGTTCCATGTGCAGCACCGACGTGAAGCATGAAGCCGATGATGAATGACGTGCGGTTCTATCGGACGTAATATCATAAATTTGAATTTTTGCACATCGAGCAATCGTATGAGTGTAACCATCTCAACTTAAAGAACGTGGGGCCGACGATGAAGCACCCACATGAGCTTGAAGTTGCGGAGGCTGTAAGCCAGGCCCATGGTTGCTCTCATTTCCCTCTGCAGATTCTTTTCGGTGCCGTTGTAATTCTTTCTTTGCGAAGTCGTCGAACTCCGTTAGGTGAACAAACGAAGACCAAATGAAGTGAGCTTGAATACCCTCAGGGTACAAATCCACTGGAGGAGCATATGAGGAAGCAACAAATGTGAGTGGTTCGCCCTTTTTAAAAGGGTAGCGCAAACTATCACAGCGCATCTTGTCCGCGACATTGATGACCATTGCCGTGCGTCCAACGGCATCTGTGACATTCTTGAATGTGTATTTGCATACGACTTGCTTTCCCGACCGGGCAATGTTCTGAGATATGTACGATCGCGCGTCTTCAAGTGTAGAAAGGACCTCCCCACTTGGAACACGCATTGGTAAGGGTATTGCATCGGGTGCATACATGTGTGACGCGGGCGAATTGACTGTTTCAGTTGCGTTACCAAGCCCGCAGTCTTCGAGCCTCCCTGCAACTACCCACATGTCGGCCGCAAAAATATGCGTGTGCACTTTCTCAAAAAGGATTTCCCCGTCGCTGGGCCACACAGCCTGGAACCAATTCAGGCTTTCACGTCCAGTTGGAATTTTTTGAGTTTGAAATTGGGAGTAAGTCTCAGACCTATCTTGCCCAAACGTCATTTTATAAGCTGCGCGCCGATGACCAGGATCAACGCGTAGAGCTGCAATCTCAATGTGCCACTGACGTGGAGGAGAGCCGACGGGCCGCTGATCCTGGATAAACGCTGTCAATACTCCTTCTGATGTTTGGTGTTCGGGCAATACGAAATACGCATACCCTTCAGGTAAGGCATTGTAAAAGAAATCTTGGCCGCAGCCGCCGGCTTTGGAAGAGGACATGAAGTTGCACTCGAGGTCAGCAGCATTAATGTACAAGCCCGAGCTTGCATCTCCAGCTCCAGCTTCGCGCCACCATTGATTTCCTTCCCAAATCTTGCCTCCGTCTTTAGGCGGGTGGGTGTACTGACTGAGGTGGTGTACATGAAAGTCAGGCATCTTGAGTCGTTCACCTTCGGGGGTGCTGCGCACTGATACAGCCCACTCAGTAATCGCCCAACCTACCTCCCACGCCGCTGCCAGGGGCCAACCTTCAGCGGTGAAGGTTTCGATGCCTCCGCGTGATTCAAACGGGCCGATATGCATGATATGCCAAGTTCCATTTTCGCCATTGTAACTCACTCCTGGGGCCTTGCAAGTATCTAAAATCATGAGGGCATCTGTGGGCATCTGTTGAATTTTTGAACTGTTAACGAGATATGGACCTTCACTGGTTAGGCAAACGCCATCGCCAGGACAGACTTTAAGGACATCAAGTGAAGGTGGAATCGGTGAAGAATCCCAAGTACATTTACCAACCACCTGTGAAACAGTACCAAAGAGAACAGAGGAGCGTTACATGAGCTTACACGAGTAACTTGAAAAATCGACATTACATTGCTCCAATACCTCGTCCAAGCGACGGCTACCTTCTTTATGAATTCTAGGGTCAGCAATGGACTCTGAGATTGAGCTCATAATGGTGACGACTACCGACAACAAAAGAAGCCACGCGCTTACAAGCATGATCACTGAACACCTTCAATACAGCCTAAATCAATATCAGTAACTTCACAGGATTTATGACGAACGATTTACGCATGATCGGCTTTCTTCCAAGCCTGCTGCCAAATGATAGTCAACATCTGCGCCATATTTTGGTCATGAGCGTCAGGTGTCAGGCGATAATTTGCTCGTAGTGGTCGAGCTTTTTGTGGTTTAGTTCGAAGAGATGCATTCTCTGTTGATTCTCCTCCACCTAGCTACAGCTCATAAGCTAATAAGAGCTTTTTTACTTCGCTAACGCTAACGCATACGTGTGTTGTTCTATTCGTATGTAACACGTCGTTTAGTTAGATGAACAAGTTCAGGTGCCCGCGCGATGCGCGGATTCGGAGCAATGTGTTTGCTGCGGAGGCGTAGGTGCGTGTTCTTAGCACTTCAGTGCACGGCCTTGAGATGCCCGTGGGTGAGTGCCCTTGTATTGCCCGTGGTGCGTGTCCCTTCTTGTGCCCGTGGTCCGCCTGGTGTTTTGTTTACTGCACATCTGCACATGTGTACAACAAATCTGCACTACAGTACTGTACTGTATAGGTACAGAAAAACGACGACCACCACGAACCACGGTCGATTTTCCATTTAATAAATAGGATGTTTAGATCAAGGGTATCTTAAGATACCCTTAGTTTAGATGTTTAGATGTTTAGCAACCAAACCCCGAATTCCTGGTGCCAGGATTTCAGGAAATCGTGGGTTCATCAGGAATCGAGAACAGTTTCAGGAAATTACCAGGAAGCCATAGGGCTTCGACCGGGAAATAGCTCCACTGCCATCGAGAACCGTTAGCCATCGGGCAGGTTAGCGGGGACGAATGACGGGCAGGTTTACGGTTCTAGGAAATTACCAGGAAACTATGGGGCTTCGACCGGGAAATAGCTCCACTATGCGGCATGCCGATTAACCGTAAAACTAAGATTTATTCCCATCTCCCATAAACTTCGGAATATTTTATAATTTTCCACGTGGCTTCATCTTCCGTAAAACGCCGTTTTATTTAAGGAATTTAGCAGGAAATTGCCTCGTTGAATCCAGGAAAAGGAAGCCGAAAGTGGCCTCTTTAAGACAGGCCCCGAAGGGCCGGAATTAGAAGACTAACAGGTAGAGAAGAAAAGCAAAGCAGCGCAAACTAGACCTATGAAGCTAACCTTTTTCGATCAGGAATTCGGGGTTTGATTTATGTTTAGCCTTTTCGCGCCCCCCAGGGAGGAGAATTGAAATAGAAACAGTAGTCTCATCGTAAGTACTCAATACATGTAGATCAACGAAAGTTGATGTTTCGGTGGTGGGTTCAGAAAGAAAATTACACGGATTTTTGTCTGTACCTCTGTCACATCACACATTTATCTGGGTACATAAGTTCCGACACGTTCCCACTGACATCAACTTCGTTGATCGAGATGCGGCGGAACCGCGCCGCTGCAGTGCAGTTGCTGATTGCGGTAAAAGGTTTTATTCTAGCAAGTGGCACTGCAGGGGCAGAAGAGCAGCAGTGGCACGGGGCTTCGTCAGCAGGATGAAATGCATTACGGCGAGGATTTCGCTCACGCGCGGACCAATCAGCAATCTTGGCGAATGCCCAAGAACCGAACAGACGGCAAATGGCTGATGACGCAGCCGATTGGTGTAGGCTTCGAAGGGCCGGAATTATTTGAGGTACAACGGGCTATAAACCAGACAATCCAGCATATATTCGAAGAGAAATTATTGAAGAGCTCAATCCCATGTGGCCATAGGACTGATCGTATCGATCCAAAATGGCTCGCTCTTCCGAAGGTCGTTTCGTCTCTTCATGTTTTCTTATATCTTACAGAAGTTTTACTATTAAAGCGTAATTAAGAACGCTGTATAAATTGTATATAAAGTACTGATATGTAGATCTATTAGCCCTCTAATTTCGGCCCTTCGCCTTGCGCCTTCGGGGCCAGAGGCAAATGGACTCAGATGATTATGACACAGATCCGAAGGCACGAACCCCGAAAACGAAGGGGTTTTCGTTGTTGCAATCAACTTCTCGAGAAATGCTGGCACGTTAGCACTGGAGCCGGATATTTTCGTAGACGTAGATCTCAACCTCTACTAGCCTTCTATATTCCTATCCTCGAAAGAAAAGCATGGTATAGGTCCACGCCCGGGCTCTCCCTCCTCCTCTCACATAAACCGAACTCAAACTCGAACTAAACCAAAATGACGCAGAAGCCGGCGAGTCGAATACTTCATTTGTTTCTTAGTTCATAGCTCGGATCACCATTGCAATTATAATTTGAAGTCGACGAGCGAACAGAGTTCGCAATACCAGCTCCCTGGTCATAAATTTAGCAATAATTGAATTGGGCCTCTCACAAATGTACATAGCTGTAAGAACCAGAAGGGCTGCATCTATGTCAAAGCGTTACGTTTGTGTGTTCCCGATGCGCGTAACATAAACCGCATTCCGCAATCGATACTTTTTTCAATTGCTGAGTCGAGCATTGGCAGAAATGGCAGAGCAACGGTGAGGCTTAGAAGCCCAGAAACCCCTAAACAAACGGGGTTGCACCAAGGAAGAATCAATGCGCAATATTAAGCAATGCAAAGCCAATTCTTTTTTATTTGAGGACAAGGGACAAAAATATATTACATGTGCAAGCTGGCCCATCAAGGAGATAGTAATCGACGAGCAGCCAGCGGACGAAGCTCAAACACATGAACACGGAGACCTTTCGAAGTTTAAAGCGACGAAAGAATTGGAATCACCAAGTAGGTCAAAGAATGCGGAGGAAAAGGATTTGGATCTCGTGTTTTTTTATTATAAATAAGCATGGCAATGGCAAGAGTGCCTTACTCACCGCAGGTAAAATGAGATTGGCTGCTACTTGGAAAAGCATTTCAATCGTAAAGGCCCGAACAACCTATGACAAATTCAGAAACACAAGCAAGCACACGAGAAACGAAGTTGAAAGTGTTACAAAAAATGTCTATATAAATAACTGTCGTTCAAGGAAAAGTGTACGCACCAGTTCAGAGTCACCGCTGGACACACGCGTAGCACGAGCCGTTGACGTTGTCATCACACCAACCATATACCTAAGACAGCAAATACACGCCCATATGAAGAACTGAATCCAGAACCAATAAAGTTTCTTGCACACTTTTGTGCTCACGTTAGTGCAACGAGATAGAGGCCGGTGACTAAGAAGCCAGGGAGCATTGGGCGAAGTACTTCGGCAAGCTGCGGGAAATAAGCTGCATATCGGACATAGAACGCGCAATCGAATTGAGATTCTAGCAGTTTCTTACGGAAGAATTGCTCTTGCTCTGGTAGTTCCGTTTGTATCTCTTGTTCCTGCTCCGGTTCTTCAAACCTTTCAGGCCTTCTTGAGGCCAACTGCCGCCAACCTTTCATTAGTCGTGCTGAGACAAGACCACCATTATAATTTACAACTTCACAGCTCGCAAAGGTTTTGCATAAAAGAAAATACGTTCCTACTAGACGAAAGGCTAAAGCTGGCAATGAACCAGGCATCCTCATCACTGTTTTATACGTGAAAAGCGCTCTTTACTATCATCTTGTTCTCATTTTTGATCCATCTTCTGCTTTTGTTGAAGGAACAACAGCGACAACGACGACACGACGACAGCTTTAGCTTGCTCGTTGCTGCTTTTGGTTAACGCTTTCTCGGTTTCTTATCCTCCCGGCTTAAGCTACTAGCTATTTAGAGCTACATTGCCATTGGCATGCCTTGGAGCGTTTGGAGATAGCAAATCATCTCGATGGATGGTAACGGGGAAGATAACTTATGGCCTTGGACTACCGGGTAAGGAGCATGAAAAGAGACGTCCCACCGGCTAAACTTGTCGTACTTCATCGATATGCCATTCGTGGCGTGGGAAAAAAGAAGATAAAGTGACAGTATCACTAATCGTTTTTTGGCGACAGTCACGCTAAGGATAGTGTTTGTTGCGTGTATAATCTAGCAATCACTATGTCCGGTAACCTTTCTTCATGCGGGCTGTGTGTATATTGCGTGCCATTCTCATTATTAGCGCGGCCGACTGGGCTCGGCGGCGGAAGAAAGACAAAGTCGCCCGCCGCGACCGCTCCAATGGCGGCAGCGCACTGGTTGACCCGCTCACGGGCGCCGTTGCTGCTAAGCCAGGCCATGAGAGTAGCAGCAACGGGCAGGAGAAAAAGCACGTCGATTCGCATGCGGTTTCTGGTGGGAACCGGCAACGGAAGACCAAGGCCGCGGCGTCCAAGTTCGACAACAAGCTGATTGAAACCCGGCAAGAGCTCCAAAACTCCATGCAGCGCGTGACTACTACAGCGGCGCAATGGGACCGCGTGGCTGCAGAGCTAGATGCGAAAGCGCTTTCGATTGGGCAGGTGGGTGCGCTAATATTAGAGACGACGACTGACGGCCCTTGTCTATCTCCGTCGGTTTTGTTTACTGAATTCGGACACTGCAATCGTAGTTCACACGCACCGACCATGTTCTCAGTTGATATCATTTTTCTCCCATTCATTCCTTTTCATCTCAATCTATTCTTGCTGTCCTGTTCTTCCCAATTTCCAAGTGTTCACTTCATTCGGTATTATTGTTATTGTCCGCGTCCAAAACTCCAAGGAGGACGCTGTTACAGCGGCCATCCGAGCAGCCTTGGGCGAATCGGAAGAGTCCCGCCGCGCGGAGACGGCCATGCTAGTTGATCTTGAAGCGTGGTTGGCGCGTGTGGCGAGTTTGCCGGGGGAACTGATGGAGATGGAAATCGACAACACGCTCGCGGAGCGCATGGATGGCATGGCCAATGCTACGGTAAAGAGACTGCTTCGTCTTCATGATTGGGTTTTAGGATTTTTTTCTGAGAGGATGTCGGGTGGCAAAATTCCACTTTCCATCGTACTTAGTTTTCTTTCTTTCTATGTTTGCTTTTTTCTTTTAATACATATGTAGTAACCTCGTTTCTTTTTCATGCTTGATGTCGTTGCCTAGTTGGGTTTCGAAGAAGACACTGCCAAATACGGCAAGCAACTGTCACTCACCATGGCCAAGTTTAATGCTTTAACCGAATCCGAGCGCAGAGATGCCAAAGCCTTGAGGACAGACGCCAAATCCAACCGGGAGCGTGTTGAGAAGCTCACCTCAGTGGCGAACGAGCTGGGGACTATTGCGCAGCGGCTCGAGAAAGAGTTAGACGCTGCGCAGGACAAGTACAAGGAGCTCCTCAAGGCCCACAAGCAAAGCCACGCGACGGCGCAAGCCGACAAGCTGCGCATTGCCGAAGACCACGCACAGGCTTTGGCGGCACGAGACAAGCTTCTAGGGGCGGCGGAAGAGAAATTGAGAAGCCAAGAACACTTGGGGCGGGCGCTGATCGGTGACAGCGACCTCGCCGAGAAGTTAGACACACTGGAGCGCAACGCAGCCACCAGCCATTTGCAAATGTTGGACTTGAACCGCCTGATAGGAGAGAAAGACGCGCAAATCAAGAAGCAGCAAGAGATCATCAAAAAGTTGCAGGACGATTTGGAGAAGGCTTTAACCAATCCCTCGGAGGTGCCGAAACTGAAGTCCCGCATCTTCGAGTTACAGGGGGAAGTGAAAGAATTGAAGGACACAGTGTCGGAATTAGGTGGCAGCGAAGACCACCTCAAGCTGGAGATACAGGAGCTCACGCAGCAGGTCGTGCAGCTGAAAGAAGGGATGCGGGAATTGGTTGGGGAAAAGGACAAACTCGCTCAGGAAGCCCACAACGCGAAACTGAAGCTCAAAGAACTGGTAGAGGAAGTGAAGAAAGCGAGGTTGGCCGAGAAGGAAGCCACCAAGCTTGCCCAGGAAGCCGAGCCGCGGATCAAGAAAGCCGAAGACGAAGCCTTGAAGTGGCAACAGCGCGCCGAAGCGGCGGAGCTGCGCGCGCGTGACGCCGACCAAGCATTGCAAGTGAAGATCGATGCCGCGACCGCCAGCTTGCGCAAAGAGTTGGCCGATGCCCGCGCGGAGATCGCTGCAGAGACCACAAGAGCCGATGAAGAGGCCGCCAAAGTGCCGCCATTGGAGAGTGAAATTGAGGAGTTGAAAGCACGGCCGATGGGCGATCCGGGCCTCGCCGCTGAGGTTGAGAGAGAGGGTGTACACTGGCAAACATAAACACTGGGCGTCTTCTCAATTGCACTTCATATGCACACACTTGAAAAGAAAATGGCTGAAAGCATCGAGAGAGAGATACGTACTTGAGTAGCCTTAACGTTTTTTCCTCTTTACACTTACGCCCGATTCTTCCTGTCTTAAAACATCTCAGCTGGCCGCCCTGAAGGCCTCAAGTGAAGAGTTGAGCGCTTCTCTCCGGCAGCGCATTTCTGACCTCGAACAGGAACTCGCCGACACACAACGCGCGCTAGACGCAGCGGGTGGGGGCAGTGACCCCGCCTTGGAACTCGCCTTGGCTGAAGAACGAGAGAAAGCCGAGGCTTTGGCGAGCGAAGTGAGCCGGCTAACCAAGCTCAACGAAATGGCCCAAGCCAAGATTGACGCCGCCCATGTGGCCGCCCAAGACCAAGCCACCACCATTGGAGAGTTGACCTCGAAGATTGGCGAGTTGCAAACCTTGTTAGAAGCTTCCATGTCCACAGTGAAAGGTTTGCCCGAGCGAGCGCTGAGGGACAAGCAGGCGCACTCGAGGCTCCTCGCAGTAGTGGGGCAGTACGACCTGTTTGCAGCGAAGGAAAAGCGCAAGGTATGAGTATAAACTTCGGAGATGAGTATGCTCATTTGTTTTTCTCTTTGTGTGTGCCTCTTTGCCTTTTTGTTGAAGTATGCGCGCATCGCGGTGCGTATGGTAGTATGCATTTGTGTAGTCTCATTATCTAACAAAACTCTTTCACTCATATACTTTGTCACTAGGCGGATTTGAAAGCCAAGTTGGCCAATCGCGTGAAAGCAGGCGGGTTAATGGCTGCTCTCAAACGTAAGGGAAGCCCCAAGGTCGATGACAGCCAAGCAGCTCCGCTTGAAAATGAAGCGAAAGATCAAGCGAAAGAAGACGCGAAAGAAGAAGGAAGTCCTCCAGCAGCGGAGCCAGAAGAGCCGCCTTCGCCAAGTGAGCCTCCATCTGCGCTTCCAGACGTTGAGCCTGAAGTTGCAGCTCCAACTGACGACGAAGGCGAAGACGAAGAAAAGGTGGAAAAAGAAGAGGAGAAAGAAGAAGAGGCAGCAGCAGCACCAGAGACTGAGGATGCTGCACTAGTTAGAGGAGAGGCCCCACTAGAAGAAGAACCCGAACCAGAACCAAAACCTGAATCTGAACCAATTGCATCTGAAGAGCCACCTCCAGCCGAGCCTGAAGCTCCAGAAGCACCACCAGAGCCAGAGCTAGAGGCAGAAGCTGAGGCCGCACCACCGCCTGACAACAAGGACAATGGTGATAAGGACGCGCCAATTGAGGAGATTGCCGTGGAAACTGTCGAACCATCCGGTGGGCCTGGCGTTGCTTTACCTCCAAGTTTAGACGAGCCAGCAGCCACAGAAGAAATCGACGAAGAAGCTGAACCGGTGCCTGCAGATGAAGCTTCACCTGAGCCTGACTCAGAACCAGCTCCCGAAGCGGCAAGCGCTGCGAAAGAAGAAGAAGCAGCAGAAGCAGAAGCACCCCCACCAGAGGAGGAAGCAGTTGTGGAAACTGCGCCAGTAGAAGAAGAGGAGGCGCCCGCAGAAAGTTTTCCCCCGCCAGAGGAGGAAAAGGAGGAAAAAACTACTGCCTCAGTGGAAGAATCTGCACCCCCACCAGGGGAGGAAAGAGCACCGGCGGGGCCGCCCGTTGCAGAGAGCGAACACGAGGAAGGCAGCACTCATCACGAAGAAGAAAGCACGCAGGCAGACGAGAGTGTCGAACACGAAGAAGAAAGCACCCATGCTGGCGAAAGCACGCATCACGAGGAAGAAAGTACTCAAAAAGAAGACAGTGTGGAACACGAAGATGAAAGCTCTCATAAAGAAGAGAGCGTTGAACTCGAGGAGAGCACGCATGCGGACGGAAGTACGCATCACGAGGAAAGTACGCATCACGAAGAAGAAAGCACGCAGGCCGAGGAAAGCGTAGAAGGCGAAGACGATGACGACGAAGAAAGCACTTCGCAGTCCAACTCCTCACTCAGCGCAGCGCCAGCTGAAGAAGCACCCAAAAGCAAGAAAGTGCCGGTGAAAATGAACGAGCAGTTCGAAGACCTTCCCTCGGGCCTGAGCGTGCACAAAGAAATTCACGGCGTCAACAACCCCAAGCCGCCGACAAAACCCGCACCTTCGAAGGCGAAGGCTTTTTCTTCAGCGCGCTCGATGCCGGTCGCTGCCAACGCCAAGACAGCAGGCTCGCTAGGTGACCCGCTAGGCGGCGTGCTGAGCTCCGAAAGCGACAGCCTTGACGTGGATGACGATGACGGCGATGATGACAACACTCGCGACCGTGACGTCACCCAATCCTCTGCACCTGACGACAGCATCAGTCTGAACGACGACGACAACAACGAAGGAGAAGGAACCTTGCGAAGTGGCGACCAGCCATCAATGTCCCAAGAAAGCAACGCATCCGCAACAGACGACAGCGACTTTACCGATGACGACGGCAACGGTGGCCACCACCACCACCACCATCATCATGGCGAAGCGCGGGAAATGCCGGCCCCAAAATCGTCCTTGGATTCCTCCCAGAGCGTGCTGAAATTTGCGCAGTTGCCGAGCCCCCGGGTGCCCATCTTAACCCTGGCTGAAGCCGCCCACGAGTACACCCTCGAGAAACAACAAGACGTGGATGCGGCTCTGGAGTCCCTAAAAACGCGCTACCACGCCCTCATTGACAAGTGGGTGGATTTGGACGAGGATGCGGTGCACTTGGACCGTGGAGCGCTGTGGTTGGCCTCTGAGGTGAACTGGCGGCAGCGCGGGCGGCCGGTGAGCGACCTCGTGGAGAAATTCCAAGACATCGACTTGGCCGTCGACGAGTCGAGCTTGCGGTCGGTCTCGTATGGCATTGCTGCGCTGCGGCACTACGACTTTGAGGTGTCCGAGCGGCTAGCGTGGGCGCGGGCCCACCCACCCTGCAAATCCCCGCACTGCCCTCACAAGGCCGTTTACCCCGAAGCAGCCAACGAGGGGCGCGGCTACAGCACGGGCCCCGGTGGAGTGAACCCTACCAGGGGGCGGGGGTTGGCGGTGGAGTACGGCGAAGACGGCGAGTTCGACTTGGTGTCGGCCTTCTGCGAAGTGTGCACGCAAGCCGGCGCAGTTCTGCCGGCAAGTGGGCTGGAAAACGGCGACGACCGAGACGACCGCAGCGACAGCAGCGACGTCATCGATGACCCCGATTGGATGCGCCTGGACGAGTTGCGGTCGGAAGCCCTGGAACGAGCGGGTTTGTTGACGGAAGCCATGCACCAATTCAGTGTGGAAGCAGCTGCAGCGCTGAGGCACACGGTAAGAAGAGAATACTTAAAGCTGGAAAATGATAAAAGAGAAAAATGCCGCCCAATTGGTATTTCTTCTTGATTTTTCCTTCTTCTTGAAATAAGAGCACGTACATCGTTCATAGCTTCCCGTGATTGAACGTGCCTTCCTGTTTCATTTGCTCAGGTCACCAAAGAGTACGAACAGCTGCGAGTGCTATTGAGCTGGAAAGCAGCAGCCTCCAAACCCAAAAAGGACACCAATCGCAATGCAACCCTGGAACAGCTGGTGGTTGAAGCCGAGAAGAGTGGCGGATCTTCCTCGTCGTCAGGCAGTCAAGGCGCTGCGCTTGCCGCTGCCGACAAAGCTCAAGGCGTGTCTAAGCTCCAGGAAAGGTTGGACCTGCTGGAAACTCAGCTGGAAGTGCTCTCCGAGTTCATCGACGTGGCCGGCGGGTGGCGCGCTGCCGTTGTATTAGGGCACGGCTTCGTGAACGTCGACGCGGACGTGGCCTACTGGAAGCCCGACGAGCGGCAGGCGATGCTCGCCGAAATCGTCAAGTACTTGAAGACCCAGGCCGCCACCGAGGCGCACCGGGCGCGCAACGCCGCAGAGAAAGCCGAGCGCGAGCGCGCCAAACTGGAAGCGAGGCTGAAGCAGCTGCAGGCGGAACTGGCGGCGGCCAAGAAAAACCGCAAAGGCCCAGTGGTGTCAGGCGGAGGTGCCGACCCAGCGGAAGTCTTGTTGCTGAAAGCGCAGCTGAAGCTGGAGAAGAAACTGAGCATCGATCTCCACGAAAAGGTGACGGGGCAATGTACAAAATGCATCGTCTTGCTTTCATGCATTGTTCTTTCAACATTTTGCATGCTTGCCTCGATGCCCCCTTTCCCAAAATGTTTGCTGCGACCTGAATCTCGTTTTAATTTTTAATTCTATTCTATTATATTTTATTCAACAGTTGGAAGACTTGCTCGAAGAGTTGGATGAAGTCACCGGTGGGCCACCACGCATTCGAAGACCTGCACCATCATTGAATGACAAGGACGCACTCAACGGTGCCTTGTCTCGGCCTTCGAGCAGAGGCAACGGAGACGACATCGAAGGCAGCGAGTTCAAAGACTATCCCCAGTACCAACAACCTTTTCAGGGCCGAAAATTTGGCGTGGGGGGTGGTGAAGACGACTTTCTGATGGGGGCAACCGCGGGCGCTGCTGCTGCGGTGGGCACCATAGATTCCGACCGGTTGCGCCCGGGCAGTACGAGTAGCTTGATGCGTGGGCATAGTAGCAGCGGTGGTGGTGGCGTTGGCGGTGACTTGTCTCGAGAGCAACTCGCCTCCTCGGGGGGTGGCGGAAGCCGCAAAGCGAAAGCGCCCCCCTCGGGGGAGAACGCGACCACGGCCTTGTTGCGCGACGACGGCGAAGCCGTGGGGCAAGACGGGCCAGTGTTTGTGGACCGGATTCGCGTGGAGCGGGCGGAGGTGAGAGACAATGATAGGCTTGTGAAGCAGAGAGGGCGGAGCGTCTGATTCACGTCGGGAGCGCATGCTTGTGAAGCAGGACAAAGTAGTTGCGCTATGGCTAGGCCAGTTGTTCCATATTCGAGCTTGCAAACTTACCTTACCTTTTATTTTTTCCTATCTCTGGCAGGCCAAAGCGCGGGAAGCACAGCGCGAGCTCGAAATGGCGATCTTAGCCGAAGCCTTAGTGTCAAGCCGGCAACAATGGCGCAACTTGCAGCCGCACTATCTCAACCAAGCCCAAAAGAAAGACCCAGCCAGCGGTCTGGAGATCGTGGAGGGTTTGCGCAACGAAATCGCGGACCGGGACCACCGTCTGCGTTGCTACCGCCGGCAACTCCAGCTGTTTGGGGTGGAAGACCCTGAAAACCCGCACGCGCCGATCCTGGCGGAAGATCCTCGCAATCCTGGCGGCGGTGGTGGTGGCGTGAAGGCCAATTCCGGTGGTGCTGGTGGCACTGGCGCAGCTGAGAATACTACTAGTGTTGGTGCCAGCATTAACGATGGAGCTGCTGTGTCGCCCACCACCACATCCGTCAACATCATGAAGGTAGACCACGACAATTCCAATGCAAACGACATCAACGACGATAACGCTAGCGCGGGCGACGACCAGTACTTGCCAGAGCCTCTCATGGTTGCCTCGCTGGCTTCGCTGCCCCCAAAGCCCAGACCGCTGTCGCCGGGTGCTGCATGGGAAGAGCAAGCAGCAGCGCCACCGCCGAAAGCGTTTCCTGGCGCGCCCACTGCGCCTTTGACGCCTTTCCCTGTCGGTGGTGCTGGAAACAGCAGCAATAGCAGCGGTGGTGGCAGCAACGGTGGCAGCGGCGGTTGTTTAGAGCAGCTAGAAGCTTTGGTGAAGCACGACAAGGCTATTCTGGGCATTCACAACTCGGTGCTCTTCAAGCGCGTGGAACTTGGCATGAAGCGCCTGTTGGTGGAGCAGCGGCTCACGAAGCTACAGGCGTCGAAGCGGAAAGGGCCAGGCCAAGCGGGGTCCGTGTGGCAGATGGGGGACGGGTCGTTTGTGGCCGGGAAAAAAACGACCAAGGGCGGCCCTGGGGATAGCGATGATGATGACGACGATGACAGTGTTGGTCGAGGAGACGGAGGGCCAGGGAAAGGCAAATTAGAAATAGCCCTGAAGCATTACTTGGCTCAGCTGCAACGACAGGTGCGTACTCAAAATTGGAAGAAGAAAAAAGAGGGAAATTTGATTAGAAATCAATGCGCGCTGATTCGGCAACGTTGCCTTTGCTTTAACTCTTTGAAGCAGTGTAATGTAATTTTCTGTGCCGTTTTCTCTCTTCCCTGTGGTCTCAGGAGGAGCGTTTGCTGACTCGCTTGAACGAAATGCGGGACGAGCACGACCGTATCGGCGAAGAATGCCGAAAGCGCTTCAACCGAGTGGAAGTCGTCACGCAATGGATTTTCAGCGGGATGAGCCACCGCCTGTTCTTGGAGTGGGCCCGGCGGTGGAAAGAAGACTTGGCGCTCGCCGACCGGCAACGCAAAGAAAACGGCACTTCACCCTACGGCAGCCATGGAGGAGGTGACGGCAGCAGTGGCAACGGTGCTGTGATCAGCGGAGACAGCTGGCGTGGCGCTGGACCGAATTTAGGAGCTGCTTTAGGTCTCGTAGCGGCCAATCATCCTACTCGCACTAGTGGGCGCAGTGGTGTCCCAGTACAGGTGCTTATTTTGTTGCAACTCTTACCGCTTTTGACTTGGTCAATCCCATCTCTAGGCTCGTTCCATCGAAGCTTCATTCAAAGATTGTTGTATTACCATTGATGGCCTCTTTCTAGTCTTACTTTTATATATTCAACTTTATATCTTCGGCATCCTCACCGACTGTTTTGCGCCTCTTTTCTGGGTATCTCCTTCAGGCCTCTTCTTCAAGAGACCCTCTGCCCGACGTGGTGTCCCTCGGAGCTGGCAAGGGGAGCGTGGTGCGTGGACCCGACGGCAAGCGCCGCTTCCTGCCGCCTCCCCCGCTCGAGCCCCTGGCCCCGAGTGCCCAGGACGCCAAAGCTGCGCTAGTTGAAGACGTTCAAGCCGTCCTTCGCTTGGGCCCGCAGAGCTACCACCATCACGCGTCAGGCCTGGCCCATAACGGTGAAAGCGACACCAGTGACAGTCGCGGCCGCATCCCCTATGGGCATAATGATTCCATCATGAGCAGCAATCAGGGGGGGCTTCTTGAGAATTCTGCTGAGTTAGCAGCTGGCAGTGTTGGTAGAGCACCAGGAGAACCAAGCGGGCTAGGATGGGGCCCCCAAGGTGACGCGCCGACGCCACGCGGCCAAGGGCATGTAGCCGCTGCCCCGATGCCAACCCAAGTGGAAGCAACAGGCACTGGTGCGGTGGTACTCCCTGCTATACCGGCGGCAGCTGCTACTCACTCGGCGTCGTCTAGTGCTGCGGCGGCTGCTGCCGCTGCCGTGAACGGCAGTGCTTCTGGCCACTCGCAATTTCCGTGGCGGCAGAGTCGGCAGCAAACCGCTGCGCTAGCAGCCGCCGCCGCGCACGCAGTCGCAGTCGCAGTCGCTCGTGCGAATGGGCCGGGCGCACATCCCCTCGTGCGTCTCCACGGCAACAACAACAACTTGAACAGCAACACCTTCAATTACAGCGG
>Ga0307930_1000741_pt1 | contig 26214 bp, 24 predicted proteins | sample OrgLakmetageno46_FD_203161 | JGI IMG/M metagenome (GOLD analysis project Ga0307930, IMG submission 203161) | Saline water microbial communities from Organic Lake, Antarctica - #46 | ecosystem: Environmental > Aquatic > Non-marine Saline and Alkaline > Saline | place: Antarctica: Organic Lake...
CATGTATGCGGCACATTCTACTCAACGCGTCGCTGGGCCTGCCCAGGTAGACTCTGTGCAGTCTCCACCACAAGATATTCTCCAGGTGCCCAGCGCTAGTGCGGCCCTGACTCGAGAACCTTGAATCTTAATCAGGAGTTCCGAGTTCGTTGCTCAATTCAGCATTATGGAATCTCAATATATGCAATATTTCATTTCAATTCCATTAAAATATCTTAACGGGAATAGTAAAGTGTGAATTGCCGAATAATCCCTAAGCCCTGTCCCTATCTTCTTTCTTGAAGCCCGATAAAACCTAAATCCTCTTCGTCTTTTTGATCCCTTACTCTCCCCATTCCATACTATACTGAATCTCCAGGGGGTGTCTGATACCCTCCACGATTATTCAAACCTGGCTGTTATCTGGTGTATCGATAGCAAAGTCATATGCTTGCATGAGCTTAATCATTTGCAAATCCTGATTGTACCCGAACTCGAACTCGAAGTGACGAAGAGCAAAGAAGCGAAGTGACAAACCCTAAATGGCACAAAAGGCAGTTTAAAAGGCAGAATTGTATGCACCTCAATAATGTGGCTTGAAGTTATGGTGTCCCGTTCTTAATGTCTCCTGTGATTTTGACGCGAGCCCCGAAGAGACGGAATTAGAGAGCTACTACAGAAGTACTGTAGTAGGCAGAAACACAAAGCATAACAAATTAATCGAGCAGAGAAGCCAATCAGAAACACTGCTCGACTGCTCAACACTGAAGATTGGATATTTTGGGAAACAGGGATCATCATCAGCGCACGCAAATACCGTGTTCACACATATATAGCCACCTAACCTGCCACCTAATACATTCTTCCCAAGAAGACAACGACGTAATTAGGAGACATCCCTGAAAGCCCCTCCAGAGAGATGAACCCATCCTCAGCTGACAAAGTGGCGGAAAACCCCGTCCTCGCTGCGGAGCCTCCCTCTACCACTGAACCATCAGCGGGTTCTGAAGCAGCACCTTCTTCAATGGTTGAGATCAAAATTGCTCCTGCGTCGACGACAAATCCCGAGGCTAAAAAGGCCACACGCCCTGCGTCGAAGCCTTTTACCGCAACCCGTGATGCACCGCTTTACTTGCTCTTGAATCCGCTCATCTGGATCTTGTGGCTGCTTGACTTTCTTGCTTGGCTTCTGATCACGATCTTTTACCCACCTTGGTAAGTTACGGCAGGAGTCTTTTTGGATGCTTTTCGGGTTGCACCCTTCTCCAAGTTCGTGCCACTTCGAATGCCTAACATTCACTTTGAAGTACTCAGTCTAATATATTTTTTGAAATGAGCGTCTTTATTGCTTTTGTCTCTCGCAGGCTCGTAAGGTGGTTGGAGAAGTCGGTCTTCGGTACTGCAGTTCAATCGTACTCGCACATTGACTTTGAAAGCGAATTTGACCCTGGCTTCCGAACCCGTAAACCGAGGCTCCACGAGCACTTGGGCGGCGAGCTGGACATCATTACGCAACCTTTCGGCGCTGACTACCCCACGATGCACGCTGTGATTCAAAAGGCCTTCGTGGACTATGGAAACTTGCCGTGCATGGGCACGCGAGAGTACATCAAAATGCACAAAGGTACGCATGTTGCAATCCTTGGAGTTCAAATGAGTGCAGTTGTACTCGCAAACTTTTCATTTGAGAGTTGAGTATTTAAAAACTCGTTAGGCATAGACAGCAAGGCATGGGTTTGAATTGATAGCTTGGTGGGGAAGAGATTAACAACAAAAAAGACGCCTCAAATATGTTTGCCTAATCATCATCATTTTTCTCCGTACGCGTGGTCGTATTTGTGCAATTTGTATGCGTGTGCGCACGTTGACAGCCGACGACGAGCGTTTCCCGCGCAAAGTGTTCGGGGAAACGTCGTGGAAGACTTACGGTGAGGTGGCGGCCGAAGCCAAGGCGTTTGGAGCGGGCCTGCGCCGCTTGGGGATGGAGCCCATGCCCCTCGAGGCCGCGCAGGCGGTGACCGACGCCTTTGCGCCGATTCAGGGCCCCCACGCCATGGTGATTTACGAGGAAACCTGCGCGCAGTGGACCACCGCATGCCTGGGAGCCTTCGGGCAGTCGCTGGTGGTCGCCACGAGCTACGCGACCTTGGGCATGGGCGCCGTCGCCGAAGCGCTCAACCAAACGGCGGCGCCCGTGATTCTCTGCAACTACAAGGACGTTAGCAAAGTTGCGGCGGTTTGTGATTCGACGTGCCCGGCCCTCACCCACATTGTGTACACGCGCAACAGCGTGGAGAAGGACGCGCCCGAGCTCGCGAAGCAACTGGGGCGCTTGGCGGTGCTGGAGATGGCGGACGTGGTGGCCATGGGCAAAGCGTCTCCGTGCGACTTCGTGCCCCCTACTAAGGACCACGTGGGTGTGATCATGTACACCTCTGGCTCAACGGGCAAGCCGAAAGGCGTGATGCTGAAGCATTCGGCCCTGGTGGCCTCGGTGGCCGGCCTCGAAGATTACTTCAACGTTTCGATTGGGAAGAGGGCGACCACCGAAGAAGATCAAGAAGTGTACCTTGCTTACCTCCCCACGGCGCACATTCTCGAATTTAGTGCTGAGGTGAGAGTCAAAAGGCAACCTACTATTTTAGCTTTGAACAGTCTTTGTTCAATTGGCCAGAGACTTGTGGTACTTTGATTGCTTGCTCTCATGTATCCACCTTCTTTCCTTACAGCCTCTTCTCACTCCCTTTTTTAACCCCTCACTCTTCTGCCCCCCTCTATAGATGTCGATGCTAGTGCACGGAGCGCGGCTCGGCTTCAGCGACCCCAAAACCATCGGTTCGGCCGGCGCTTACCGCCAGCTGCCCGACGGGACGCTGAACGGCGAGCCGACGGGTACCGGGAACATGCCGCCGGGCGGGATTCAAGAATTCGCGCCCACCTGCATGGCGGCAGTGCCCAAGATTTGGGACATTTTGAAGAAAGGGGTCGAAGACAAGCTGAGCAAGGGGAGTGCCATTAGCCGCGCCATCTTTCAGGCGGCGTTCTCGGCCCGCTCGCGCGCGCTCCAACAGGGGCGCGAGTCCCCTTTGCTGGGCTTGCTTTTCAAGAAGAAAGTGGGGGCAATGCTGGGTGGTCGCGTGAAGATTGCCGTCACCGGTGGGGGCCCGATTTCAGCAGACGTGCAAAACTTCATTCGCGTGGCCATGCACTTCAACTTGATCCAGGGTTATGGCTTGACCGAGACCTGCAGTGCGGGCACGCTCCAGCCGCACAACTCCACCTTTGACGGGGTTGCAGGCTCGCCGGTGAGCTGTCTGCAGATGCGGCTGGCCGACTGCGCCAAGAAAGAGGCCGATGGGAGCTACGCGTTCCTAGACCGCGAAAAGAAGCCGTATTTGTCGACGGACCTCAAGCATTTGGGCCAGGCCTGCATGGGCCGCGGGGAAGTGTGCATCCGGGGCGAAAACCTGGCCTCCGGCTATTACTGCGAGGAAGCTATGACCAAGAAAGAGTTCCGCGCCGGCGGTTGGTTCCATACTGGCGACGTGGGCATTTGGACTCCGTACGGCACGCTCAAGATCGTGGACCGGCTCAAGAACTTGGTCAAGCTGAAAGGGGGCGAGTACATTGCCATTGAGTCCATGGAGGCCACTTATGCGGGCTCGGTGTATGTGGATGGCAAAAACGGCGGCCTGCTGTGCTACGGGGACGGAAGCATGGACAAGCCGGTTGCACTGGTGCAGGTCAACGGCCACGAACTCAAGAATTGGGCTGCGTCTCAAAAGGTGGCCTACAGCAGCCTGGAAGAGCTGTGCAAGCACCCGGGGGCGTGCGCGGCCGTGCTCGCAGACCTGAACGCGCAGGGCAAAGGAAAGCTAGGCCTCAACGAAGTGCTCGCAGCGGTGTCCCTGTTGCCGGGCACCGGCGCCCTCGACGCCACGGGGCCCGACGCGCCGTGGTCCTCAGAAAACGGCTACTTGACGGCCGCCAACAAACTCGCGCGCAACCAAGTGCTCGAAGGCTTCCAACAAAACATCGACGCCCTCAAGCCTCTCGCCACCCGGTAAAAACAGAAGGCCAATTGTCAAGCGAACAAGCAATTCAGCAAAGAGAAAAGGAGCCGGAGAGGGTGCTGGGCACCATCAAAGGAGCTGATTGCGCTCGGAATATCGGTAATCAGAGCAGGATCAAAACTTCCTTGAGCTGCTATAGCAGCTCGAGAGCTCCGTCGGTTTTTAACTCCCCTCCATTTCCATTTCAACGGATTCGTGTTTCGTGTTACCACTTTCCTCTTCGGATTTCTTTTTCTGGACTTAGTATAGCGCATTGGACCCGGGCCGCGCACATGAACGGGGATTTCGCAGTTCATTACCTACGATTTTAATGCCAAGTCCGAATTTGTAACTTCTTAATCCCAATCCCTGTAGCTGTAGCTGTAGCGCAAGAAAAATAGGCAAAACCCCAAAAAAGTAAAAGTACGACCAGAGGCCAAAGTTACCACTAGGCCGGGTAGGAAACGGGCATAGCCGCGCGCGATCTCCTGTGACAATACAATTTGGGAAGCTCGTGCCTTCGTGTACACTCTAAGCTCAATCATCAACGTAAAAACCGGTGAGCGCTGAGCGCTACATCGGCGAGGTGGCCACACTGCCAAGCAGCAGATCCATTATTTGATGCACGTCGACGTCCTCGACTACCGCCTGTTCATCTCACAGATTCAACAAGCATAATCAATAAACGCTGCAGCTATGTCCACGGAGCCAATTTCTTGCCGAAAACAGCACGGCCTTGAGTTTAGCGGCCAAATGGCAAAAATTCGCCACAGCGTCCACTTGGCAGTAAAGTTCGGCTCGCGGCACATAATCTCAAAAGAAACGTGGTCGAGGGCGCCACATCTACGAATGCAACCATACCAATGGCTTCAGACTTTGCCATGGGCCAGCCGGTGATTCTAAAAGCTGGCTTGGCCTACAGGGCCGTTTTTGCCTGAGAGGGCGCAAAAAGTTGGAATCAAAGAAGCGCAGACGTGAGAATGACGACATCTGCACAGGCGTATGCGAGACGGCAGAGCTTTTATAATACACACCCAGGAGCTAACTGAACGCATAACTTCGATGCAAGTGGATCACAGCGAGCGCACGGGCCTTCAGAAGTATACCCATCGCCGGATCAGGCACCATCATTTGCAGGCACCTCGCAGAAAGTATCTGAAGCAGCGACGCAAAAAAATGTACCGCTCCACAGAAGCGGTGAATCCTAAAGATAATCTCTACGCACATCACTTGGCTACACCTTCATGCTATCGACGTCAAGCGACGGTTTGCTCAAGATGTTTCCACCATGGGGCGTGAGCAATTGACTATTCATTTCATCTAGTCTATAATAAGTAAGGGAGGACCTTAACATTCCCCTTTAACTTATTTTAACTGCAGCGGCGCGGGTAACATCTCGAACTCGAACTAATACAAACCCAAATGACACAGAAGCCAATGCTGCGGGCAGAAGTGTACGCGCGTGCAATGCGCGCAAGTCAAAATCGTAAAGAGGATAGTGTGTAGAGGGCAGGAAGCATAATACTTCCACCTCCTTCTAAAGTGGAAACTGTTCATGAAATATTGCGCGGGTGACACACATTTTCCTTGGTAGGCATTTTCTGGTCATGTCGGTACTAAAATTCAAATATGTACTGTAAGTGCATTGGCCGGTCGGAGGGGAAATTTTTGGTTGAGCCGAACAGTAGCAGAGTGCCGTGTATTATTTGGTACGTTACTAACGTTTACCGAGACATTTTTATGCTTGTACATGGGTAACGCCACTCGGTGGTGAATTGGGCGATTGGCCAGGCGGTTTTCCTTGTAGGGTGTGGATGTGAGTTCGGCGAGATCGAATAGGAGGTGACAGGAGTTGACTTGTGGAAACTATAGTACTGAACATGTGCGGTACGTATGTAACGTTACCCAGATGAGAATGTGATGTGACGGACAGAGAGAGATACCCAGATAAAAATGTGATGTGACACAGACACAAATTTTTCTTCCCGGTAGACACTTTTCTGGTCGTGTCCACTCCTAATCGTTCGTAAACCTACGTCGCAGGGTCCTTCGTTTTTGTACCGAAGGACTCTGGTACGTAGTTTTACGAATGATTAGGAGTGGGTCGTGTCGGTACTACGATACTCAGTGTTATACTCAAAGGCTTAGTACTAAGGCATTGAACCTTTCAAAAGACGCATCTGACCTTTGACTCTATACTAAGGTTCTCTAATATTGACGTGGAAAATACACGCGCCCGAAGTATGAACAAGCATGCGGAGACGAAGCTACTAAAGGTGCTCACGTCTCCCCATAGGCGCGCACGCGCGTTATTGTAAGGGCAGACCGGCCCATAATGATTCGATTCAAAACAAGATATTAAATTTAATTTTCGAGCGATGATGAGGCGTATATTTCAAACCCTTGGGCAAGCGCAATCGAATCGCCGTTGCATCTGTGTCAACAACCGTGTTCTCAAAGCTAGACTGCGCTTTGCGTTGGCCTATTTAAACTCTAGACAGCTCCGAGGCTTAGACCATTCAAAGCATGCTAGACTCTTGAAGAAAAAATGTCTTGTGTAGTGGAAAGCAGTTTGCCCACTCATGCTATACGAGGAGCTCGCCGGCGCGAACAAGCATGCAGTCAAGCCCCGTTCGACACACTTTTTTTCTGTACCTTAGTGTTACCGTGTTACCTCAGTACTCAGATATTATATTAGTCTAAGGTCCGTTGGACCTTTGAACCTTTGACCTTTGAGTACAACACTGACGATACTACGAGTATACATGTACTACAGAAAGTACAGATAAACATGAAACATGAACATCAACTCTTCGTTGATCTATCATTTAGCTCCGAGATCTCAACCGTTTTTTAATAAAAAAATTCTAAGGATATTGCGGCGTCCCAGTTGGACTCGCTTCGTGGGAGAAATAAAATCCTAGGATTTCTCATATATAGTCCTCAGTTCAAAGAGCAAGTGGTGTTACCCAACATCCACCTTAGGAGCCACACACACCCTTCGTTCACACCGTCGGGAGCGCGGAGGATAAAAGCGTAGGAATAGCCTGCTGCGTCTGAACACACTTAATCGCAAGCATAAAAATAAACACAAGCAAGTGATGGATAACAATTCATATAATCTTCTCGCTTGTGCCGACAACAATGGGGCTGCTTCTCATTCAGGAGCTGCAATGGCCGCTCAATCAACGGCAGAAGGCGAAAGAATGATGGTTATAACCAAGTCAGTGAAGGCTGCAAGCTTGACAGCATGCCGAAGAGCCTTGCTTCACAGCCCAGTTGCATGTCGTGCTGCCTTGAGGAAGCACCGAGCAGCTATCGACCCTGAGCTCGCAAAGTATCTTAAAATTGTTGGAAGCTACGATATCAAGGTTGACCTTAAAATGTGAACTTTCTGCTTATGCTACGCGCATTGTTGCCGGACTTTTTTTGTGCTTGAACCTTGTGCCTGCTGATTGTGACCACCAAATTAGATTCAAAGTGGTCGTACGCCACTTCACGAATCCGCGAGGCAAGGAGATATAGCAACCACACAATATCTCATCGCAGCTGGTGCAGACGTGCACGCCATGGATTATTGGAAAGATGCAAGACCCGTCGACCTTGCCGCCAGCAACGGGCCGTGCCACGTACTCCTCAGGCGACATAACGGTATTCTTAGAAGACTTGAGAAAAATCCGGCCTCTCTCATTCCCGCTGCAATTGCGCACTGTGCCACTCTGTCAGCATCAAAGGATTTTGTGCCAACACCGGGGCTGTTTCTAGGCGAGCCTCAAAGTGATCCACACTTCTTTTGGGCCCCACCTCAAGCCTGTAATCTGGTATTCAAGTGGGCGCGAAATGTTTTCGTTGCTCAGCTCGCAGCGAACATAAAACCATTTGCAGAGTTACCAGACGACTGTACAGGTGATGTCTTGGAGCATCTTGAGATGGCGATGACACGCACGGAGTCACAGCGTATAATTGCGCACTGCTCGTCGCCAGGGGCGTGTGCATGGGTGCGTGTTGTAGTAGCAGCGGCAGCCATGGTGAGGCTTATTGTTGTATTATTAAAAATCTCATCGTTGTCGATCGAATGTGTCGTTACATATCGATTTTTACCTCAACAGGTTCATGCGACAGATAATTTAGAATCAGCGGTATTGGAGAATGACATCAAACTTGTGCAGTACTATCTCACGCAAGGCGCCAATATCGAAGTGCAGAATGACGTGAGTATGGTGTTGTGAAAATAAAACACTCTCTGTCCTGATAGGAAATAGATCAAATAGATAAACTATTAAATGAAGCTCATTTAGAATGACTCACAATAATGACCTTCTTCAATCACTCCCATTCACCATACCGTATAAACCGCCTACCACTGGTATATATGTACTAACTTGCTCGTTCCAATGCTTTTTTGAGCTATGTAAGTACTACGTCAATGGTTGTCGCGAATCACTTTTAAAGACTTCAACGAGAGTCCGTAAGAACCTATGTTCGAATTCTGGTATTGACGTCCTTGGCTGATATTGCTGCAGACAAATGATAGAATATGCAAAATTTCTCTTCTCCTTATCGTTTTTCTTTCTAATCTTTTATGGTTAATACCTCTCTTTACTTCGCTGCCTCTTTGAGACAGTATGGGCGGACAGCACTTATGGTGGCCTCTTCCGATACGCGAGTTACCATCATGAAACTTCTTCTGGAAGCAGGCGCTGATCCAGAGGCTGCTGATGATGTGAGATCTCGATGTTGCATAATGAAGAGCAAATGTAGTAGGAAGAATACTTGAACACACCGGCATTGCCACCTTTACTTAATCTAAATGTTTGACCTTTCCTGCAGAGGCTCTTTATCCTTCAGACTGACTATACTATCACTTATCACCCATCATTCCTTCTCCACTTTTGTGACTTTGTTTTTTTCGCTTACTCTATGATAGTTTGGTGCCACAGCGCTTTATCAAGCTTGTCTCGAAGGTGATGTCACGAGGACGACACTTAAAATCCATTACCTGTACCACTACTAAATCCTACCTATCTTCCTATATGATTTATTGGGGTTTCAATGGAAATTGTGGGTGGTATGGTTTATGCTGTAATGGGTTGCTATTGGTTGGTAGAGATTGACACTACCGCCGTGACAGGTGAATCCGCCGTTGTAAAGCTCCTTATCGAAGCAGGCGCGAATACTGAGGCCAAGGATAATGTAAGTTTCAGATTGGTACGAATATTAGCCAAGATATTTACTCATTTATTAACTTTTTCAGATATCGAAAGTTTAACCTGAAATGGTAATTTTCTCCCTTTCTTCCATGTATGCCATAGTTTTGATCTCAGCCGCCTTTGTCTGATGTGTGCGATGAGCTAATGCATTTATGGCAACTTTCTCCCCGCTCAATGTAATCCAAATGGAAATTGCCAACTTTCTCATCCTTATGTCTCGTCTTCTTTGAAGTGCAACATGACAGCGCTCATTGTTGCCTCAATGTATGGCAACACTGCCACTGTGAAGCTCCTTCTTAAAGCAGGCGCCAACACGGAGGCGAAAGATAAGGTGAGTGACACTTAAATTCAGGTCTTTGAAACGCGCTTTTCGTGTGCAAAACTTGCATTTCGATAATGATAATATACTTTGGAAGTGCTATCTAAAATCAGTCCTCGCGGATTAAGCTTGCCTCTGATTTTAGATTTATCCTAATGTCCACGCCGCAACTATTTTTGATGTATACGATCAATAATTTGTCATTATCTGTCACATATCCTCTACATCCCTGCATAATGTAGAATGTTTATAGCATAAATTACTGTAACTCCTCCCGCCCTTCTTTCTATCGCCTTCTCATCGTGGTGAAGAATGGCCGAACGGCCCTCATGCACGCCGCAGTCGAAGGCCATACTGCTGTCGTGAAGGTCCTCCTGGATGCGGGCACAAACACAGACGCCAAGGACAAGGTAAAGATTGCAGGTCGTAAGTGCATTTTTTACAGTATTTAGGCGCTTAGTTCAACATATTTTGGAAATTATATTATCTCTGCACTGGTGAAACATATTCTCAGGCATGATTCACTCTCATTTGTTTACATATTACACCGACTTTGTGAATGATTGAAGTTATTACGTGTCTGACTTGAATCATTCTTGCGACCTTTTCGAATTCCATAGAACGGGAAGACAGCCCTTATGATTGTCGCAAAAGAGTCATTTCCTGAGGTCGCTAGTCTCGCTGCCGTTGTTGAGCTTCTCCTGCATGCGGGCGCTGACAAGGAGGCTAGAGACAATGTGAGTGAATGCAGCTTGCACGATTCTGCACAATTCTAATTTCAAGTGTACTGTATGCTCTTTGACACTCCGACAGTACAACAGTTCCCTTAGTTCGACCTCATTCCCCTCAATGTATACGCTTATACCGTGCCCGATGAACTTATCAAGGACAAAGATTCGTGTCTGCCTTTAAGATTTCTGTGCACTACTTTGATCATTGTTGAAGCTACGAAGGGCTTTGTTTGATCTTTGTTATAAGTGCCAAACCAGGAATTCAATCATACAGTCCTCTAGAGCCTTCCGAATTAGAAAGTTCATGCGCGTGGTCCTTATTTCATTATCGCTCTTACGTGCACGTGCTGTTGCTGTAATTCAGACAGGCAAGACAGCCCTCGAGCATGCCATAAATAATTCTTTAACTGAATTGACTACTATTCTGCAGTGAGTACAAATATCTTCCTCAATCAATACAGCGAATCATCGAATGACAAGCATGAATGACAACGCCATAAGCTCAGAGCTGAAAGGCATGACGCACTTTGGTGGAAGTAGTTGTTTTCGCTATGTAAACTTCTGTTGTTTTACTACGTTTGAGGCTGGCGATAGCTTCGAGGGGCCACGATAGATGATACTAGTGGGATGGTAGGTGCTATGAAAGTAATAGCGGGTTAAGGTTGAGTTAAGTCGGCGTGGTGTGCTGTTCATTTATACAGAAACAGCGCCAAAATAGCAATGGCAGCATTCAGTATGTCCAGGAAAGAGAAGAGCTGCTGGTGAATTCTTTCTGAATCATATATATTGGCCTCGCCGTCGACCCTGCTTGCTGCCTGGATTTTATTTCAGTTCTCAGCCAGTAACAACATATAGAAGGAATTCAAAAGATATTTCTTCGAATTAGAATTCGAAATCGATCTCTGGGCGCAAACCGTGGTCAAATTCAGATCTGAGACCAGATATGGGCTCCTTGAAGCACCCTCTCAATGCCTATCAACTCCCTAGAACTCCATGCGCGCCCTGAATCAGATAGCTACAACTTTAGGGCACCTCAGGCGAGTTACTTCTAAACCGCACGCTTTCGACGACGACGGCGATGAGAGATACAGCCAGTTGCGGGCATTAAGAAACACTCACGTCAAGAAATTGAGCGGTAAAATTTGGTATTTTAGTAGTTAGTAGTTACAGTAGTAGTTAGAGTTAGAAATTCCTTCTTGTATTGTAGTACAGGAATCCTGTTAATGTTAAGAAAGAAGAAACAAGGGGGGGGTTACCGTTTCTCCTAGATCAGGATTCCCGCGGAAAGGGAAAATTTTACTAATCAGACACGATTTCCGCGACGGAAATTCAGCAGTGCCTTCGTGACCACGGCACGGAAAACCCGCAGAAAACCCGCGGAAATACCGCGGAAATGCCACGTGAAGTGAAATTTTTAGCCATTAGCCATCGCGCGGGAATTCCGCGGAAACGGGAATCGAAGCCCTGTATTTCTCTGCTTTCATAATACCCGCAACTGACTGTATCAGAAATTTACTAGTTACTAGAAATCGCCCCCGTGTTGGCCTTTTTTTTTGGGGGGGGGGTTCCCCCCTAACTGGTATCTGTAGCTCCATGTAAAACATAAAATTAAAAATAGCATTTATACCCATATCTGCTTTTACATATACAAACAGCGGTCTAGCAGCAGAGCACCCAGAAGCCAGAAGCGCACTCATTCATTTTGGCACTAGGCATTTTATCTATTACTTGGAGTCTTACTAGGGGGCTTTGTTTCTCTGATCACTGTACTCTGCATATCCTCGCAGTTTTATCGATTGCATGCGCCTTCTTCTTGTGTTGAACCCTGCGTACCTTACCACCGCGCCTCCACGGTGACCATCATCGCTTACTGCTTCGGAAGCTCTGCGACGCTGCCTTCGCAAAGGACGCGTTGCTCGGTGTTCGCTCGCTGATGCCCACGTGGCCGCGGTCAGTGAAGTACTTCGTGGCGTTGTTTTTGGCGTGGGTCTCGGCCGTGAACTCGCCGTCTGCGCCACCCTTTTGCCACGCGCTTTCTCCGATGGTCGCCGACTGCGGGCGCTGAAGGCCATACACGCGCGGCTTGTTGGACGCTTTCTGGCGTTGCTGCCGCGTTGTGAGCGCGTGGTCTTTACGGAGGTGAGCTGGAACGAATTCTCGGTACGGGTCGGCATTTTCTTCACCTTCGTACTCGTCGTACATGTTTGGCTGTTCACCCCACGCTTGCTTAGGGCCTTCTGATGCAAGTTCTTCGACCAAAGCGTTTAACTCTTCTTCGCTTACTTGCTTTTGGCCATTTTTCTCCTTTTTCAGCGCGTGTAAAAAGCGTGCCGCTCTCATGGAAGTACTGATGTCCGGCACGAATTTCGTTTTCCCAACTGTAAAGCCAAAGCCCACTTTTGTTCCACCCGTGTCCTTTCGCACTGGCGCATGCACCGAACCAAACACGTCACCTTCTCGCAGCGCTGGCACTCGCTTACCGTTGAGGCCATACAAATTGCCTTCTACGTTGCTGCCAGGGTACCACACTGGCGCAGCGTTCCCAAACTGCTTGTGCTTCCACCGCTCCGGCCGCTCCCGGTCGGGGTCCTGGTATTTGGTGCCGATCCAATTATAGCGGCCTGCGTCAGTCTGCAAGTTTTTGTGTGCAAAGCGGTCCGAGTACATGCCCGGGTGGTGGTCTGTGTACCCAATTCGTGTGGTGGCGTGGTGGGCGACCTCCATGGTGCGCCGGTTTTCTCGCCGCTCGGACTTCGAGAGCGGGTCCATGCTGGCGACGTGCTCGTTTAAATCAACAAGTGTTCCCTGTTATAGAACAACAAGTTGGTTGATTAAGCTCTCGATTACTGATTCATGCGCTTCTGTCATCACGCTTAGCTTTGACACCTTGATGAGATTCCTCTGTGAATGTTCTGCCGTGATTATGATGCTTTGGAAGAGTAGATGCGAGACACGAGCACTAAAAATTTACAGTAAGTAAGGTGAGATCATCTTGGGATGATATCTTCCTCAGTAAGATCAGCGGCGCATCACTCACCCGCTCGCAAGTCGATGCCAGTAGGAGCAAAAGTGCTGTCTTCGCTCTCGGTTACACGTACTTCACTCACGTGCCGGTTGACCAAAACGGAGCAACGGAGCAACGGCTTTTCTTTCGTACCCCATGAGAGGGGGAAATAGTTGGCACCTGGTCAAACAGCGAGCTAGCTGCAAGCTCCCAAGATAAATGCCATCAATTCTGCGTAGCTGAGCTAGCTAGCTGCTTAGCAAGTGCTGCTAGATAGACGCTGAGCCCACTGAACAAAGAGCTTGGCTAGCTATAACTCCTTAGTTCCTCTGGATTTACTGCGGGAAGCACTGGTTGCGCAAATTCATCTGCTTACTTGAGCTGGCAAGCTTAGGTGCAAAAGACTCTTATTTCCAGAAGCGCATACATATCTAGCCTTCGACGAATTGCCACAAGTTAGACAAGAAATCATTGAAACGTCCATCTATTTACTACGATAGTGTGCTCATCGAGACTAAATCCAGATCACGGCACTAGCTCGCCAGGCACGCCATTCCTCTCCTAATAACTGCAATGTCTGGCTGGGACTGCTTCGACGATAGCGACAACGACGATGACCAACCTGGAGAAGTCACGACGACAAATTCGATCACTCTCCTCGAAGCAGCCTCCCAGCAGGCCTTCCTAGAGGTTGTAAAGTTTTGCGGGGCTTGTAATCGAGAGGATGAAATCGGCGAGTTTGGCTCAATCGCTGTTGACGCTGCACCTCGTATTGCTCTGGTTGAGTGCTCAACATCACCATCGGCACTTAAGCCCCTCGAGAGCCGCCTCAGAGATGCCAACTACGGCATTTCGATGGATTCTACGGTGTTATGCGACATATGCTTAAACATGTCCAATTTTGCTAATGTGGAAGAGGGGTCAAGGTGCGATTACCGAGGGCTTCGCGCAGGAGGACTCTTGGTCCTTCTCGTCGCAGGCGAAGATGACACAGTTGACTTGGAAGCATTAGGGCTTGACGAGAAACGGTGGGCACTGGAATCAGCGCGAACTGTGGCACTGACGTCGGCAACGAAGGGCTCTTTGTGTTCGGTTACAAAGCGGTCGATATTGCTCAACGAGCAAGGAGTGACATGGAAGCCATCGACTCCGAAACTTCTCGCCCAAGAGCGACGCAACGCCGAGCGCATTGCTGTGGGCCGAACCTGCGCTTCCATCGAGCACGGGAGCTTGAGAGCACGCGACATAGCGCGTGCAGCGGCTGTGCTTAAGGAGCACGGCGTGTGCATCATACCCCAGCTCTTTGACCCGGAGAGTTGCCACGCGTGGGGCCGCGTTGCCATCCGAGACTTGCAACACGCCATTCAAAAACTCGCCACTACCGAGAAAATCCATTCATCAGGCCATGCGTATTCCGCTAATTCTACCGAAGGTGCGCTAGGTAAAGATTCAATTTCCGCCGCGACCGCAGTACCTGAGGTCGATGAATCAACTCTGGTGGATGCAGTCCTCGGGGATGAAGGCTTGAGACACAACTACCATGAGCTGGCGATGCGCGAGGCTTACAGGGTCGACCTTCGGAAAGCGCCACGGATGGCTCGCCACGATACCCAACAGGCAAGCGACGCAGAGGCACGCAGCAAAGCTTTGCATGTGGGTGCTCCAAAGGTGAACCCACTGCCGCCGCCGTTGAACCCTCGGCATGCTGGAGTGCACGCAGTCCTGCAAGCCGTCATGAACCCCCCTCCGCCAGAAGCCGACTGCCCTGTGCCCGCGAAAGGCACGCCTCGGCCGCACTCGAGCGGTAACTTTGGGCGGTGGAACTTCAGCGAGGGTGAAAACACGGGCCCCAATGCCGCGGTGCCCCTGAATGTGAGCCCCGTGGGTTGCGTGATGTCTCTACCTGGATCCGGAGACCAGGCCCTTCATGCTGACGTGTACCACTTGTTCGAAGACGCGCACTTGCCTCCACATTACTTGAACTTGTTCTTTCCCGCGCTTGAGTACCCTAGATACGCTGACGATGGTGAACAAGACGCCAGCAAAGGAGGTGGAGCTTCAGTAGCAGCTCAAGGATCAGCCATTGGCCAAACGGCGTTTGTCGTGGGCTCGCACCGCATGGCTACATGTGCGCGCGTCATGGCCGACCAAAGTGGGCACAGCAGCGCAGCGCTGAGCGGCGACAGTGGGGAGGTAGGCAACGGCCAAAGCGAAGGTGAAGGCAGTGAAGGCGCCGCTTTAGATCGCATCAAAGACGCAGGGCGTGCGGAGCGGCTGTTGCGATTAGTTCGGCCTCACCTGGAAGCTGGAGACCTCGTCATGTTCGACTGCCGGGTGTTGCACTTTGGCCTCGCCAACCGCTCAGCCAGAAGTTCAAAGGCGGCCGCTGCGAGTAAAGCAGCACCTGCAGCTACACCAGCGGTGTGGCGACCGCTGCTGTATGCCAATGTAACGCAGCGGTGGTTCGAGGACAAGAAGAATTGGGAAAAGGCTGCGCTCTTCACCGCAGAGGACATTAAGACAATTGAGGAAGGTACGTAGTATCGAGAATAAAAGGGCCTCCTCTGTAATACAGAAGGGATGCAGCTGAAATAATCCACTTTTCTACCGCATTTATTGATTTTTATAGATAAATCAAAGGGCAAGTGAACTCTTATTCAATAATTTAGAAATGCTGTATAATTTAGAAATATAGGTCAAAGTTTTGGTTTTGGATCAATGATGCCAATACTAATATTATAATATAGATATCCCTGCGCTTTAAAGAAGCTCACATAGAGCTCCAATTCAGTTTTTGGTGTTGTTTGTTTGTTTTTCGCTCGCTAGTCGCTATGTGAAGTGGCTGGGGTTTTAGTTGTAGCTACTTGTTATAGATTAGACCTTTTTCGCTATTCATGGTATGTCTAATAGAGCAAAGGGGCGTCAACGACAAATAAATTATATCTCCTTCAATAGGATTATGCTGCCTAGGAAAATTCACACAAACGATCAGGTTAATCGACAAATAGCTTTGAGCCAACGTGCTGCAGCTCTCGCTTTCATGGTGAGATACGCCGCGCGACTTTCAAAGGAGCCGTCTCCCACATTCACCAGGATGAACCCTGCGATAACCGTAAGTGCGCCTAAAGCGGAAAGAGGCGACGGCACCACTGCGTTGAAGAAAGCGTCGCTCAAGAACGCCAACGGAATAGTAAGCGAAAGTCCAACCGTTGCAATTGTCGGTGTTGTCAAGACGACAGCACGTGCCCAAAGGTAGTCTGAGAGCACGTTATCAAATAAACCTCCGAGGCAAATCAACCCAAACACTTCCGGCGATAAATTTTCAAATATTCCACCGCGACTGAATACAGCTGCCAGAAAGAGGAAAGGAGCCAGAATGAGCGCGTTCAGCATTCCGAGGTACCCAAACAGTAAAGGCATGGCCACTGCGTCGTCGTTCGGCACGTAAACTTTGATCAGCACTGTATAACAACTGTACGCAATGGCGCCAACGAGAGCCACTCCATCTCCAACGAGCACACTAGAAACATCGCGACCCTCGCCCGTAGCATCGTCGTCATCGTCACCATTTGCGTCAGCGAACGCAACCATGACTGTTCCAGCAATGGTGCAAAACACACCGGCAAGTTTCGCTTTCGAGTAAGTTTCACCAGCAAAGCATACGCTCAACGCGAACGAAAACAAACTGGATGTAGTCGATATGATCGTGCTCGAAGTAACTGACGTCATCGAAAGCGATTGATTATAGGACCTGAAGCAGATTCATGAGGTATGAGGAGAACGGCAAACAGTGTCAAAAGGAGATCCCTCAAAAACTTTACGCGCAATGAACCTAGCTCACCAATTCGCGATGAACCATATCGGGCAGACGATCAGCGAAACTCGAGCAGTTCCGAGGTGAGACATCATGCCTGAGTGTGGTAGCTCTTGTGAAGCTGAGTTCAAATTGATCCTGTCGCCAGAGTCGTCCTTTTTCAGCGCAGGAGATTCTATGATGGGCTCCTCTAGCTGCTGTGCCGACGACATTGCAGCACCAACTATCTCAGGATCATTTAAGAGACCATCTTCACCAGAGAAGCCACCATTTTCCACATCTTCTGGTAAGTCAGCCGTCAATCCAACGAGCTCGTATCTAGAGTCGCAGCACTCGGTAGTGACTTGAACGCTAGGGTCGCGCCGATAAGGAGGATTGTCTACACACTTGAAAAAGCTAAGTGTCAGCCACCCCGGTATGAATATCATGAACAAACTCGTTCCGATGTAAGTGAGAACGAATGGCTCATTGAACGAAAGATTATCAAAGATGAACTGGGTTAAAACGGAGGACCCTGCCCAAAATGCTGCCACTAGAACGATGAAGACGATTCCGAGAGCCCACGCAGCGTCTGCAGAGGCTGGCATGATTGGAGTTGAAATATATTTGTACGATCCAACTGAAACGATGCCAAAAATGTTGTTTTATTGAAGAGCTGAGCCGAGCGACACTATCGTGGGTATAACGGAATGAGCTAGAGAGGTTTGAATGCCTCGAACTCCGTTCCTGGATGCCTGCTAATCTGGCTAGTCTCACGTAAGGTATGCAAATGCGCCAAAAGAGCCTCTCATCTTGAATCGGCGGATGTGTGTATGTGCCGTACCAGTCGCCCGGCTGGTTGACCTCAAGTCCTCTAGAAACAAAATGATAACGAGCTCTACTAGCTACAGTAGCTAGCTAGCCAGACCTATTAGGTATGTATCTGTAGTACAGATAGAGAGTAGAGAAGCCAACAGCCAACAGCCACAATACAAGCCAACAAGCCAACAAGCCAACAAGCAACGAGCACGGCGTCAAAAGAAGCTTCCCTGTAAAGTAGACCGTCGTCAACAACGGTTGAGAATTGAGGCCATTGAGGCGTAATGTTTGCCTGAGGTGGCGGGCATAAGTACTCGGCCGTCGAGCCTGCGATCAAGGGTAAAGTCTTCAGCCATTAAGCTTAGGAACACAAGTCACCAAAGATGATTAGTCGAATGTTTCGACGCAATAGCGCCACAGCTCCGAAGTCTCCGGAGCCCCAAAAGACCGAAGAAGATGTAAAAGGAGAAAAGCCCGAATCTTCACCTTCCAACCGTTCTCCGCCCTCTACACCTTTGACGCCTCCTTCGAAATCGCCACTCTCCAATCGGAGCCCCAAACGAAGTGCTTCGCGCAATTCTCGGGAGGGCGATTGCCCAGAAACTGTAGCTTTAGCGTACAGTGCTGTAGTGCGGGAGAGTAGCTCAGCCTCGCTCGACATCTCTGTAGACCTAAATGCAGCGAAAAGTGGTGCCGAGGATCAAGTTGAGGCTCAGATAGTAGCAGAGCCAGTGATAATAGAGCCCACTAATGCTGAGAGGGAGGCTGCACTTGCAAAATCTGCCAAGGCTTGCGAATTCCTCTTAGACCCATCGGTTGCAACCTTCCTGCAATGGAGAGAGATTGGTCGCTTACACACGATTTCCGGGACAGCTCGTGGCTTCGCCGAAGACCTAGCTGTTGCACCGGGACTCTGGATGGCGGCTTGCATCAGCCTAGGCACTGAAGCTGCGCTCTACGTTCCTGAGCTGCCCCCAAGTCTCTATGTCGACGGTGGGGCCCAACCAATCGCAGCTGCCAAAGGGCTCAACCAAACCGAAGCCAGTGAGGCCACTTCAGCGGTCATTGGCAGCGGTAGACACGGCGCAGGAGGGCCAAACGGCGCGGCGCAGGGTGGGATGGCGTGGAAGCGTTACTTTTTCGACTCGCTGTGGCCGGCGCGCAGTAAATGGGGCATTGACCCGCTCGCAGCAGCGGAGGACGAGCCGCCGGCCGTGGGGGCACAAGACTTCAAAATCAACGTCTGCGTGCGCTTTCGCCCTTTAGAAGAGCCACCTCCAGACTCCAAGCTTGGTCTTCCACTGCACCAGTTCATCAAGCTGCAACGGCAGCAGGCCAAGGAGAAAGCACGAGCGGCAGGCAAAGACAGCAGCGGCAAGCAGAAAATTTCTGTAGGCACTGCACCGCCAGAACGCTTCTTGGACGGCGTGTTTGGCACACTGATGAAAGATCCAGTGCAGCTGCCGTCGAGCGGAGTGATCATGGACCGATCGGGCGCGCTTCAAGCGATCAAGCACCGCAAGAAAGACCCCATGGACAACACGAAGCTGTTGCACGCCAACCGCCTCATTGAGTTGCCCGAGCTCAAGAGCGAGATTGAGGCATGGCGCGCCGCGCGAGATGAAAGTGACCACGAGCTCGACCGCGTGAAGAGATCTGTGATTGTGCGGGATTTAGTGGATGGGGACGGGAACGAAGGCCTCCCCCCTGAAGTGTTGGAAGCTTTGCTGGAAGCGGAAAGGCTGGAGGCTTTTATGAAGGGCGCAGACGATGCGTCGGCGCTTGATTCGAAACTAAAACGAAGAGACCGCGGTGAAGACCCTGACGGAGCTGACGAGCCTCTGGAAGGCGACGAAGGAAACGTAGATGAGGATGAAGAGGTAGATGAGGGTGGTGGTGCAGACAGTGCTGGTGGAACGAGGCACTCTGCAGCAACCCTCACGGTGGGCCTTGAGAGCGCTGAGAAAGAAGCAGCAGCTCAAGAGAAAGAAGCGGGCGGTGATGACAACGGCGGGCCATTTCCCCCCGGAAGTGGCGCTGGCCGGCTCCAGCGCGACGGGCCGCGGCTCCTCGGCCTCCACCCTTCGCGCGTGGTCATGTACGTGCCCGGCATGGGCGTGCGGCCCTTTCCCTTCAGCCGCGTGTTCAGCGGCTCCACGACCCAAGCCACCTGCTATGACCAGTGCGCACGCCAGGCCATCTGCGCAGCACTCAACGGCTGGAATGCCTGCATTCTCGCGTACGGCCAAACTGGCAGGTAAACCAGAGGTGGTCAACTTTCGGGAAAGAATATATTTGAGTGTTTTGAAGCTTCAAGCGGCAAATTTCTTTATCAATATTTTGATGCTGTACTCCTAAAAAGGTTTTCCCCTTCTCCTTTACCCTTTCACTTATTTTTTTAACATCTAAACATTAGCGGGAAGACCCACTCTGCCTTCGGTCCTCCGGGTGCGCTCGACGGTTCAACGGACATGTCCGACGAGAGCGGCATCGTGGTGCGCGCCATCGACGAACTGCTCCGCGGCGCGAATGCTCTCGCGCAAAACGCCTGGTCTTCTTCATCATCGTCGTCTTCTCTGGCAGCCAAGGACTCCTTGAATGAAAACTTCGCGGAGAGCGGCGTAACGGTGCGCTTGTCTTGCAATTACGTTGAAATCTACAACGACGACGTGACCTGCTTGCTCACGGGCGAAAAATGCGACGTGCGCCGGTCAGCCAGAGATGGCGCCCCTTCGCTCACCAACGCAGCCGAGTGCCCCATCACCGATTTAGGCGAAGCACTGCGGCTGCTCCGAGCGGGACAAGTGCGGAAGCGCTTTGCAGCCACCGCCATGAACGCGCGGAGCAGCCGCGCCCACACCGTGCTGGTGCTGCACGTGCGGCTGGCCCGAGGCGACGCCGTAGTCAAGTCCACGCTTCACTTGGTGGACCTCGCAGGGTCAGAGCGGCTCAAAAAGAGCAAAGCAGAAGGGTCCCGTAAAGTAGAAGCCGTGGGCATCAACGAGTCTCTTATGGTCTTGGGCAAAGTCATTGCTGCCCTTGTGGAGTCGCGCCATCATGTAAGACACTAGAAAGATGTGTGCGCCATTCTTGAATTGGGTTCATTCAATTGTGATTCTTTCTTTTATTCCTTCAATCATGTTCTTTTAAGGTGCCTTACTTCGAATGCAAGCTCACGACACTCTTGCGAGGCGCCCTAGGCGGTGCCAGTCGCACCACAGCCCTTGTCTGCTGTCGAGGCGACGATGCACAGGCAAGTTTTGGCAATCGAGGTTTTTATTCCTCTACAGAGGCTATGGTGCTATTTTGACGTAAGGCTGAACACTTTCGTCCTCACCTTTCGCTCTGCGCTCTATTTCTTGTGTACACACAGGCGGAAGAGACGTTGCAAGCACTTCGATTCGGCGAGCGGTGTAGCTTAGTAAGCAACGTCAACAAGCTCATGACTGCGTCTTCTGCCACTGATGCGCTCTCCTCTATTGATGCTACCCTCAAGAACTGCGAAGCGTCTGCAGCTTCATTGCGGGCCCGAGGCAAGGAACACCTCCCCGCGTTTAAAGCGCTCGTCGACCGCATTCAACAACTCTCGCAACGACGTAGAGCTATCGCAGATGTGGCAAGGGCTGAAGAAAGAAACAAAGGCAAAGGCAGCGTGCTCCCGGCTCCGATAAAGCAAGACAACTAGTACTAGTCTCATGAGCTCATGAGTTTTTATGTACCAACGTCTTCCTAATGGCATGAGCTTAATGTATAGTGCATAGTTCCATCTCGAATTATTGAAATATTTTAGATGCGGATGCGGATGGAATTTATAAACGAGGCGCGTACTTCGAGGCCTCCCATGGAGGCGCCCAACAAACTTTTGCTTGTGCTTGTGCTGTTGCTGTTGGATGGAATTTCCCTGCAATTGCAAAGTGTGTCAAACCAATTCAGCTGCCCCTACACCTACACCTACTAAAATCCAATCAACAATCAAAACAGTTAATCCAATCCGCATTGGAAGTATTCTCCGGAAATGAAGTTCCGATCACGCCTCAATAACAAACCCAAGGTGCTCAGCACTCCACATATATCTGGTTCAGTAGAGTTTCCCAGCCTTTTCGTGCTATATTTCATGTCGGTCCATCGTGGCTATGCTGTGGTATGGACCTGTGTCTATAACTATAACAATGATGGGTTCATGTCTTGAATGGAACTGGCCAGTTGACTTGTGTGCCAACCTTTTATGGGTGACCCCTTTTATGGGTGACCATCATCGGTAATTTCTCATTACCTGGATATATCTCTAGTATAAGCTTCTTTCCCTTCACCTTCGGAGAATTCACCATCGAGCGAGCCTGCCATAACGAAATTGCGAGCAGTTTATCATCGAAAAACTCTTGAAAATCTTCGAAGTATTGTACATCTGCTGGCATCTTTTTCTTTTTGACGCGATGATGTCTATCTTGATGACCTTTTCGATCAATCTCTCGACTAACACAGCAATTTAGGTGTAGCATTCAAAAAAAGCGTTCATATGTTTTTTCTTCAAACCTTACAAACCACCGTTCCCAACGTCACATGTAATTTCTCGCACACGTGGACAAATGAATACAGAGCACAGCGCTTTTAACATACCTTGATGAGAAATGAATTTGTAACCAATTTTTAACGTAAGCGGTGGTAGAAGCTTCGATGTATCACGTCACATGTCGACCATGAAGAGGAAGACAACCGCCAAGCGTATTACGGCTCCATTTCATGATCTACATCTCGCACAGCAAAATACAGAGCCACAATCTCATGATATTCTGAACAAAAAGAAATTGCTCGTCAATTTACCTAGTATTGGGCTTGAAAATCAGCAGCTCGGCCATTCTTCATTGAGCGCACGCCTTGCGAGGTCCCTTAAACCATGTCAAAATCGCTGGATGTTGCTATATGAAAAGCGTTGCAACGAAGCAGCTCAACAACGCAGAGATATGCGCGTTAAATCAGATTTAGAAAGACGGGAGTATGCTCCTCGGACTGTGAGCATCAAAAGCAAATGTGAGCGCATTCCCGTTAAGCGTGTAACTTCTCCTGAACCGTGGAAAGAAATATGGGGGCGTAATTACAGATGTGAGCAATGCAAGGAGTTAGTGACACCAGGAACTGGGCGGCTGAAATGTTTCTTGTGCCCTATTGTCCAGCATTTATGGAAGTGTACACTCCCGCTTCATCAGTCTCGCCCATCATTAGATGATCTCGAAAAGTGGATCTGCAATGGATGCAGAGAGCATCTCGAGGATTCATTGCAGCAACAAGGCCATGGGATTCAGCAACGGCATACGACTTATCTTCATCACATAGCAATTGTACACATTCAACGATTTGTGCGCATGGCAAGTGCTAGAAATCTTTACCAGCGGAGCCTGAGGGGCCTGATTCAACTCCAGGGAGCTCTGCGAGGTCGCTTCGCCCGCCGGCGGTTTGACTTACATTACTCTCGACTGTATCGCCCAGTAAATATTACAGTATCGGCTATGGCTCTGAAGGACTTCGATCACTTGCCGACTCCACCATATGAGATATTCATAATTGTAACTGTGGTCGATTCGGTGAATAACCAAGTGTTCCGTCAAGATATACGCTATTCAAGTAGCCATGATTATTTGAGCAGAGATGGCGCACTCTCTTGGGAAGTGAACCCAGTTTTGGCGAAGGTGCCATGCGCAAACGCCCATATGAGCATATTTTTTACCGTGGTCGCTGTGACTGCAACTCAGAGTGATACCTCACTTCTTAGAAGCCATGTTGAATTTATTGCTCAGGCGGAGGAAAATTTACACAATTGCGTTTTGCATTCACATTCCCTTTGCAGTGAGCTGCCGCTTGGTTCATGTAAGTTCGAGCCACTCGATATAATCTTTGACAACCCAGGTTCGTCAAGCATACTTTCAAGGTGCAAGTTTTTCAATGTATGGCATCCAAGACGTATCTGTGGCTCTATCAATGTAATAGTGCAGGCTTGCAGTCGCCTCATGTCGAGGTGTGGGTTTGCTAGTGAACTCACTGGGATGAATGATAAGAAACCATCCAAAAAGGTTTTCATAATCCTGGAAGACGGTTCTTTGCGAATTCAGACGCAACCAAGTGATACAAGACCAAGATATACAAGGCTTCTAAGCTACGCCTTCGTCAAACTTCATAGACATGGCGTCATTGAGGTAAAAGCTGGAGGAGAATGGTGTCATCTATTACGTTTTAAAAACAAGGATGACACAAAAAAGTGGTACTCTATACTACGAAGTGCCATCTTAAAATCAGTAGGACGACGCAAGAGTACTCTCACAAAAAAAGCTTTACGAGAAGTCCTTGCTGATCGCCGGGCGAGAGACTGATGCCAGAAATTCATCGTAGGCGAGAGCCTGGAATCTTGTCTGATGAAATCTACACACCATTCCAGCATGGGCGCATTTTTTTGACATTGAAAATTAAAGCCAAAATGAGAATCAGCAAAGCTATCAATCAGTTCGACGAATAACACAAGTAAGGAGCAAAAAAGCCGCCCAATCAAAAAAAGAAAAACGCATAACTTTCGTACCAGTGAGCCTGGTAAAGTCTGCGCGGAAGAACTGCCTGTTGTCGCGAGATTAATGTACAGATGGATTGAGTCCATGGAGGAGAACGGTTAAAGAAAAATGCGTGTGGAAATATCAGAACACCGTGAACTTCGGCGCGATTTACCTCCATTCAATACAATGAAAATTGGTAGTTCTGCATTGGGCAGTATAATACAAATAAATCAAGAGAATCCTATTAAGTCAAGCATTTGATATCGTTGTAGGTCATATACTCATATGAACAGATCAACGAAGTTTGATGCCTAGTACCGGCATCTCAAAAGTGCTCTCACTGAATTGTCATAACACACCCCAGTCGGGCTTAAATCCATTTAAGCTTAATTAAGGAAAATAATAATTTAAGAGGTTTTATGAGGCTTAAATTTAGGCCTTAAATAAGCTTAACTTTAGGCCTAAAATAAGCTCGAATTTAGGCCTAAAATAAACTTAAATATTTAGGCCTAAAATAGGCTTAAAGCTTAAATTTAAGGGTCTAGGCCACGGCCCTCTCGGGGTTAGGGTTAGGATTAGGGTTAGGGTTTATCTGGAATAGCGGGGAGGCTTCAATTTAGGCCTAAAATAAGTCTAAATTTAATCTTAAAATAAGCTTAAACTTAAGCCTGTATTAGCCTTGAATTTAAGGTCAATTCTGTTGATCTAAAGAAGCGGAAGTGGGAAGCTCAAATTTAGGCCTAAAATAAGCTCAAATTTAGGCCTAAAATAAGCTTAAATTAAAACCTAATTTAAGCTTAAATTTAAGCCTAAAATAAGCCTAAATTTAAGCTTAAACTTAAGGGTCCAGGCCACGGCGTTCTTGACCTCCTCGGTGGTCGTGCACTTAAGCATATTTAAGGGCTTAATTTAAGCCTAAATTTAAGCCTAAAATAAGCCCAAATTTAAGCTTAAATTTAAGGGTCCGGGCCACGGCATTCTTGACCTCCTCGGTAGTCGTGCAATTGAGCATATTTAAGGGCTTAATTTATGCTTAAATTTAAGCCTAAAATAAGCCCAAATTTAAGCTTAAATTTAAGGGTCCAGGCCACGGCATTCTTGGCCTCCTCGGTGGTCGTGCACTTAAGCATATTTAAGGGCTTAATTTAAGCCTAAATTTAAGCCTAAAATAAGCCCAAATTTAAGCTTAAATTTAAGGGTCCAGGCCACGGCATTCTTGACCTCCTCGGTGGTCGTGCACTTAAGCATATTTAAGGGCTTAATTTAAGCCTAAATTTAAGCCTAAAATAAGCCCAAATTTAAGTCTAAATTTAAGGGTCCAAGCCACGGCATTCATAGTCACAGCCCAAATCTTATTTCCCCTTAAATTGAGCTTGTTTTAATTTAAGCTTATTTAGGCTTAATTTAGGGGCTTAATTGGATTTAAGGCCCACTGAGTTGAACTCTCTGAATTGTTTCCGTCTTACAGTCAGTCAGTTACATCGTGGGCAAAAACCCTAGCCCTAAGGAAACGACATTGCTCATGGAATTCACTCGAAAAAAAAGTCCAATTCCTACGCGATGAGGCCTGTCTTGGTCGCCTTCGGGGTTACTAGCGAGTCAGTGGCCTGGGGATTACAGGGGAGAAGTATGAGTCAACAAGAATTGTTTGTATCGGCGGTATCTGGGAATCCTAATGATAGACTTTTAAACTTTGCGGTTGTCGTCTTCTGCTTGATCTGCTTGCTGTAATTACACTGAAGTCGTTCAGTTGGGTCTCAGAGAGTCAGGT
>Ga0307930_1000744_pt1 | contig 26126 bp, 16 predicted proteins | sample OrgLakmetageno46_FD_203161 | JGI IMG/M metagenome (GOLD analysis project Ga0307930, IMG submission 203161) | Saline water microbial communities from Organic Lake, Antarctica - #46 | ecosystem: Environmental > Aquatic > Non-marine Saline and Alkaline > Saline | place: Antarctica: Organic Lake...
GGGTAAGAGTTTTTGAGGTAGCGTGCGCGATGCGCGCGGGGCGAATTAGTGCCGGGGCGAATATTAGCTACAGGTAGGGTTTTGCAAAAAAAATCACACCTATTTTTCATTGGAACTTTGGCTATTATACTAGATTTACTATTCTAGTTTAGGGACGCCGTCTCAGGAAATGTCGGATGTCGCTTTAGAACACGAACTAATACAAACCCAAATGGCACAGAAGCAGCACAAAAGCCAATGCCGCGGGCAGAAGTGGGAATGCGCGTGCGTTGCGCAAACAAAGCAAGTTAATGCTTCTGTTTTTATCGAACTCGAACTCGAACTAATACAAACCCAAATGACACAGAGAAGCCAATGCTGCGGGCAGAAGTGTATCACAAGTCCTTTTATTTCGAACCAATGAGGAAATTTACTCCTAAAGTATTTTAAGGGCAATCAGGTATGGGCTATAACCCCCTTTCGTGTCCCTCTCTCTCTCTCTCTCTCTATTTCCCACTCGCGACCTCAAGCCCGGCGCCCACATTTCTGCTCGCTCGGGACTTCCACCAAAATAAGATCCTCTACTTATGATGACGTTTGCTTCTTCTTTGTCAAAGTAACCGACTCACGCTGCGCACCCGAACATAGAAGAGAAGAAGCAACTCAGTCAGACACCTGCTTTTTCTTGGTCAAAGTAACCGATTCGCGCTGCACAACAGCAGCATGCACATGACATCCACAGAAAGAGCGGTGGGAGTGGGCACAAGGAGCGGACGGCTAAGCAGCGTAAGCAAGAAAGAAGAAAATTCTAAAAGAACTGGACGGCAACAGAGAGTTCAAATTCGGTTCCTAATACCAAATAGAACCTCATAACCAGCCAGAATAGATCCTTAATATGCGTGAGAACTCGCACCTTGAGCACGTGCAAGAGCGTTTGGCTCGACTCGAGAATCTTCATGTACGCCGCTTCGGTTTCATGGATGGTTTTGTCGTACTCGTTGCGCGCCTGAACCTTTCGCGCCAAAGCCTCGTTGATCTTTGACAACCTGGAATGTAATATCGCAGTGAGTTATGCATGGGAGTAAGATTGTCGTGCTAAGAGCAAGAATTAGTAAACTAGGCCGTCAAGATCAGCTTTCCATACTGCTTCTATTCCCTTCAGCCGAACGCGCTAGGGCTCACGAGTGCTATACTTTACGGAAAGCTCACCGGTCCGTAAGGATACTCAAGTCCTTCTGGATCTTTGCTTTTTCCTGAAACCATTCAAATCAAGTATTGTTCGGTGTGAGAGCGAGAAGGTTGAATAAAGCGTGGGGTAAAGGGATTTAAAATTGGTGCTAAGAGTAATAGAGCCAATATAAAAGGAAAATTTATGCCGAACCGATTTCCATCTACAAGCCACGAACCTCTTCTTCCTTCAGGATAGCCCTGTTGACCTCCTCGCGCTTCTCGCGGAGGTCCTCGATGCACTTTACCTGTCAAGGGCGGAGGACGAGAAAAGTTAAAATGCATAATGAGTTACAGCGAGACGGTTTCAAAAACTTGAGGCATGCGCACCAGTTCATTGTTGTAGTTTTGAAGGGTTGCTCCTTGGGCCGCCTGAAATAAGAGAAGAGAATTCGTTGTGAGAAGTGGGGCGCGCAGGTCATTGTGCGGTGGCCGTTAGGCGGTTAAATTCGAAATCGCAGCAGGGTCCTCATCAATTCAATACGACCCGGGCAATTGACGATGCCTAGGGAACTGAAGCAAATATTCTGGCGGCTGCTCAGAGCAGTGGCTCTTGCAACGGAAACGGCAGCCTGTCACTCACCATGGCAGACCGTCGGCGTGAGGGCTATGTATTATGTATGGGCTAAACGACGACTACACGACGACTGCCCAGCCAGGAGCTCCTACTATTACTAAAAGTAGCTCCAAGAACACAAAAAATAATTAATCCGTTGCTGATCCGTTGGGTTTATATTTTCAAAAAAAAAGTGAAATTAAATAATAAAAGGAAGGAACGCATTCATTACGGTGCAACTGAACTGGCGGGAGTGCTCGGGGGGGCAGAGCTAGGCCGGACTTCATTCACCATGAGCAAGTGCGTTGTACAGAATGCTTCTACTGAGCTAAGGGGAAAATGCTGGAGGATGTGGAGCTTGAGGGGATCGTTAGTACCCACCATGTCTAGAAACTTAAAAGCAAGCTTTCATGAAGTGACTCTTGCCAGTCTCATTTACAAGTGATCCCCTTTCTTGCAAACATGGTTTCTAGGCTTGGTTTCACGGTAGCATATGCTTCTGGCGAAGACATGGAATACCCTGCCACTGAGCTAAACATGCACAGCCCGCACACGCGTGGGTGGCAGTCGCCTCGGTTTTGCGAGTACCCACAGGAGTTGGGCTTAGCACTGGCGCAGCCAGCTCGCGTGACACAGGTGCAGCTCCTCTCGCACCAGTCCAAAATTGCTACCCGAATCGAGCTCTTCGTGGGCGATGGCCAATCATATGACACGGCTACCTGGAAGCGGTTGGGGTACCTGTCGCTCGCAGACAACAGCCGCAGCGAGTACCAGGCGCGGGAGCTCAAGTCGGTGTACATCGATTCTCCAGGGAGCTTTCTAAAGTTGCTCGTGCACACGTGCTACGTCAACAAGCACAACATCTTCAACCAAGTGGGGATTGTGGCCGTGAACTTGCTAGGTGAGCCTTCTGCAGGCGGTGGTGTTGGAGGTGGCGGCGTTCCAGCCCTTCTGGCGGTGAAGGGTGCTGGAGGCGGACCTCGCCCAGCAGGTCCCATGGACGAACTGGCATTTGACATGTCGCTAGACCCGGAGTCAGCTGCGCGGGTGCGGCAAATTGTGGCTGCGAAAGAGCAGGCGGTAGCGCGAGAAGACTACGACGCCGCGAAAAGGTTGAAAGCTGCAGAGGGGGAATTGGTGGCCCTGGGTCTGCAGCTTGCTCAACTGGAGGCCAAAAAGCGGTCCTATGTGGCGGCGGAGGACTACGACCGCGCCAAGCAAGCGAAACTAGAAGTCGACGCGCTTCGTGCACAACTGCAGCACAGCTTGCGAGCTGTGGAGGGCAGTCTTGGGACAGATTTGGCCCGGCATTCGCCCACTCGACCTGGGTATGGTGGTGGCTACGGACCGCCGCCAGGGCACCCCCAACAAATGCCACCGCAACAACAACAAATGGCTCCATATGGCGGAGCACCAGGCGACCCCTACGCTTACGACCCACAACAACCGCAGTCAATGCAGCCGCAGCAGCAGCAGCCACCGCCGGGTTACGGCCCAGACCCAGCGGGCTACTACGGCCAGGACCCGTATTTGCAGGCCCCGGACGAGCGGCCTCTGGGCGGGCAAGCGGCGGCGGCTGCAGCACAGGGAGGGGGAATGGCGCCACCGCCCGACCCTCGCTTCGACTCTAGCGTGCCTCCTGGCGGCCCAGCCGCGTACCGCTCTCCCGGAGGGGCAGACGCGCACAATGACGGCAACGATGGTGGCTATGGCCAGGAAGATGGCGGTGGCCCCGCGTACCCTCCTTCCGGAGGCCGTGACGCCATGGGAGGTGGTGGCGGACTTCGGCACTCTAACGAGATCTCTCCAGGTGGTTTCGGTGGCGGCGGTAACGGTCCAGGAATGGACCCTACGATTCCGAATGGAGGAGAGTATCCCCCCGGCTACGACCCTTCAGGTCTCATTGGAAACGACCAAACGGGCGGCGATGGCGGTGACGGTTTGGGCCCGGCGGTGTACCTTGAAGGTGTGCCCAACGCTGAGGACCTGCCGCCGCCCGATCCGCTGCCTGCCGGCGCTCTAGTAGGCGACGGGAATGAGCTGATGGACTTGGTGCGGTTGCTGGGCGAGCCCAATGGCGACGCGCAAGGCGAGTATCTCGTGCGGTGCCTGCTGAGCAAGGCCTGGAGTCTGCGGGAAGCTGCGGTCTCGAAAGCCAAACTCGCCTTGGTTGGGCTCGGCGACGGCCACTTGACGCCCCAGGCGCTGTACCCGGGCCTTTGCAAGCTCTTGCTGCTTGGGGTGGAAGACAAAATTGCCCAAGTGTTCCTGACCGCGCTGCAGCTGCTGGAAGAGTGCTGCGTGCTCTTCAGCGGATGGCCCAAAGGAGCATGGCAGCGGGACTTGCAGCACAAGCTGGACGGCGTCGCGCATTGCTTGGTGCTCAAACTGGGGGACAACCAGCCGCGGGTGCGGGAAGCCGCCTTCGACGCCCTCTTGGCTCTGGCTGCTTGCCCTCCTGTGGGGTGCGAATTCGTGGTGAAATCGGCGACCCGGAAGCTCCCGCTGCGGCAAACGGGCAAAGTGTGGCGCCCGCTGGCGTGCCGATTGCAACTGCTCCGCGACCTGGCGGACGACTACGGCGTGGGGCCGGGCAGCGGCCTGAGCGTGGAAGCAGCGATGCAGTTTGCGTTCAAGGACAACGAAGCGCCACAGCACACCTTCCAAGAAGTCCGCGACGCAGCCCGCGAGCTCGCGGTGGCCCTCTACAAGCGCGTGGGGCGGCAGTTCGAGTGGGAGCCCTTCCTGCAGCTGCTGCGAGCCAAGCAGCGGGAAGAGTACGAGCGGGCCTTCGAAGACGGCCAAGCCGACCCCCGAGGGGACGGCACGCAGTACACGGCCACCACTGCCGCCGCGCCGCAGGGAACCGTGGCGTATGCGGACGAGACTGTTGGCGGCAGTGTTGGCGGCGTTGGCGGTGCTGGTGTTGGCGGTGTTGGCGGCAGTGGTAGCGCTGCTGGTGTGGGGCGCTCTCCGCATGCGCATTCACCGCCGAACCGTGGTGGCGCTGGTGGTGCCGGTGAGCAGGGCGGCTCGGGAGCCCGAGGCCGAGGCCGGGGGGGGCGATCCCCAGCTCCCGATGCCCATGGTGGACGCCCTCCGTCATCTAGCGGGCCTTCCGGCGGGCCAATGCCCAATGCCACGGTGCCTTCTCAGACGGACACGGGGTACCAGGACGACGGAGGCAGCGGAATCGTGGGAGATGGTGGTAGTAGTGGTCCAGTGACAGATCGTGGGGCAGCTACACCTCGGAGTAACACTATGGGTAGCGAAGGGAACGGCGATGAGGTCGGAGCAGAGGACGGAGACGGTGGCGAGGAAGACGACGATGAGGTAGACGGCGCCATTGAAGACTTCAAGGACCAAATCATGAAGCAGCTGGAAGAGTCGGCGTTCAGCATCGAAGAAGCCCACAACATTTTAACCATGCATTTCGGCGTGGCCACTGGAGACGTGGTGAAGGACGCAGTGCTCGCCGAGTGGTGCGGGGAAGTCGGTCTGACGGGCCCCGTGGCGGCGATGACGCAGCCCGAGCGCCTTGATGCGCTTGACCGGGTTGCGAAATGGCTCTTCCAGTAGCTGATATGGGGGAATGAATGGGGTCTGAGATGAAGGGAGGCGCGTGCGGTTTGCGTTTGCGGTTTGAGATGACCGAAGGGCAACGGAGCGAACGCAAATGGGTGATCTTATTCTTATCTATACTACTTACTTGTACTTAAGCTTGTTCTTCTCACAGCAGCCAATTCCCTATCTGGGCATCAACCAGGGCAATTATTTCAGATTTCAGATATCAGGCAACATCTTCGGCTTTACTTACATCTGATATCTAATATCTTATATCTAGTTGCTTTTTTTTATAGTCCATAGTCCTATGGATTTTTTTGCTTGCAGCTTACAGACCGCAACCCTATGTCTCTGATTCCCGATTGGATTTAAGAATTAAGCGAAATCGAGTTAGAATTGATAAATGCCATGAGGATGTGGATATGGGTGTGTTTACTAAGGAGCCGCGCTACGTGCCGCATGTGCGCGCAATGAAAGAGCGGAAGCAGTGCCTCTGAACTGCTTCAAAGTGTTTTTCATCTCCACTGATCTCCCTTCCATTGGCACTTTAGGAGTTGTCAGCAGTACTATCAACTGCTGTTGTCTCACCCGCAGTCGTAGCTTCGTCCCCAGTAGTGGATCCACCGCGTAATTGCTGGTGAAGCCCAGAGTGAACCTTCGGAATACCAGTCTGCCCGCTTGCTTCGTCCACTCCTATCGGCGGCCCATCTCCTTCAGGTTCTGGCTCTGGCAGAGAACGAGGCGGTGGTGCGACAGCCGCGTCTTCAGGCACCCGCTCCGGGAAAGAGTCCCACCACCCCTGCTGTTGCGTTTGGGCCTGAAACTGCAGCTCCTGCTGCTCCTGCAGGAGCGAGGCAGGCCAGGAAGGCAGGCTGTGGCTGTGCGGAGGTGCACTGCCAAACACAGCGGCCGGTGGCTGCGGTGGCAGTGATGGTGGTAGGTACCCAGCAGTTGAAAGAGGTGGAGCACCTGCACCGTAGTTCTGAGGAGGCGCGTAAAAGCCAGGCCCCAGCGGAGACCCAGCCAGCATGACCTGCGGCGGCTGCTGCTGCTGCGGATAGTAGCTGCTCCCAGACCCCGACCTCTGCGTGCGCTGCGGGGAGCGGTAGTTTGACCCCATGGGGGCTCCTTGCGACGCGCGCTGCTGCTGTTGCTGCTGCTGCATGGGAAACGCAGTCATGTAGTGGCCCGCGGTCATGGGTGACCCCCAAATCGGATGGTTGGCAGCGGCAGCTCCTTGAGGAGGGCCATAATACACGGTGCCCTGGTATGCAAATGGGCCGCCACCGCCACTGCTGCCGCCGCTCGCGCCACTGCTGCCAAAACTGCCGCTACCACCGCCAGCAGCGCTGCGGTAGTGCTGCTGCAGTTGTTGTTGCAGTTGCTGTTGGTGGTGCAGCTGGTAAGCTCGAGGAGGAGATGCGGGGACTGCACCACTGGCATCGGAATTAGCGCGGCGGCGGCCGCTGCTCCCCTTGCCCTTGCCTGCTGGTTGCCAGCCCGGGCCCATCTGCTGCTGCTGTAGAGCCATTTGCTGCTGCTGGGCTGCGTGCTGCTGCGATGATGACGGCGACGGCGGTAGGGCAGGACCCGTTTGATGGCTGTCTCGTGCGTGTGCACCAGGCCGCTGCATCGCATACGCGAAATCACTGGTGGCGCCACTGCCATTAGAGGCAGCAGTATTGTTGCTGCTGGTGTTTCCCCCCAACAAGTGGCGCTCGGTGAAGCCCTGGTGGAAACTGAAGGGGTGCGCTTGCCCAGCTCCGTCGATAAACCCCACCGTGGAGACCGCATTCGCACCACCAGCACCACCAGTGTGGAGCGCTGGAGCGCCAGGAATCACGTGGGGACCGCTCACTGCTTGATACGGAGCACCCTGTGCAGCAGCTGCAACGGCAGTGGCGGAGTTGGGAGCCATGCCATCGGTTGAGCCCGGCATTCCAACGCCAAACCCGGAAGCATACGGCGGCGACATTCCTCGCGGCAAAAGGTTGCCTCCGCGTGCCTGCATGTACCCCCCACCGCCTCCACTGTAGCTGGACGACATGGGGTAGAAATTCCCACCACCACAGCCGCCGCCACTGCCTCCTCGGCTCCGCCGTCGCCGCCCGCGGCTGCCACCGCCACCGCCACTGGACGCGCCAGCAGTTGTCGCTGCGGTCCCAGGTGACGAGGCAGCAGCACTAGTAGTGGCACTGCTCGTGGAGCCCTCTTCAGCGGACGTAGTCGCTGTTCTAGGCGTCGAAGGAGATGACGTGTCGGAGCGGCTCCCAAGCGAAGTTCGGTCAGTGGAAGGCATGGTGTTGCTATCGTTGGAGTCCAGAGGCACTGGTAAAGACTGCAGCTGCTGACTCAGCAGCCCTGGTGCAGACTGGTCTACTACGGAGGCTCCTGATTCTGAAGCTGCTGCAGGAGGAACCGTGGCAGTACTCGAGGGAAGCTCAGAGGAGGCAGTAGATGTTGGCGCAGTCGACGTAAAAGCTGCGCCCAGGCTCGAGGCTGCGGTGCTCGCATTGGCAAGGTGCTGGTGGTTGCTGCTCTTTTTCTGCGCGTCGTAGCGGTGCTGGTTGTGCCTCAGTAGCCTTAGCGCGCGGTCAGCCAGAACCCGATCGTCCGGTGGAGCCCAATAATAGCCGTCCTCATCCGCATCTACGGCTTTCGCTAATCTGGCCAAGGACGCAGCCTTGCTCGCGGCATCATCATCTTCGGCTGCACCGCCACTACCTGAATCGCTTGCTGCCTCTACTGGTTGAGCAGGAGGCGCGGTGGCACCGCCTTCCGCTGCTGCTCTTGTGCCACTGCGCTGCTCCTTCTCTTGCTGCTCGGCCGCCCATAGGTCCCGCACGTGAGGCATGGGCTCGCCGGTTACAAAAGGGTGGGCTAAGGCTTGCCGCGGGGTCAGGCGCTGGTGCGGCAGCAGCACAAGTACCTGGTGTAGGAAATGCACGAGAGCCCCGCGCCGCTCCCGGTCCCGCGCCTGCTGCTCGGGACTCAGGCCCCGCCGGTACGGGTACGCCACGCAGATGTCGCGGAGCCGCGAATGCTTGAAGTACTTTTTGCTCACTGGCACGGCGGTGCGGGTGTCGGCCGCGTACTCCGCCGGAGTTTTCATGGCAAATTTGGAGGCCGGTGGTACAGGAGGCTGTGGCGCTTGAGCGGTAGTAGAAGAAGACGATGACGACGAAGAAGAAGGCACCGACGACGACACGCCTAAAGTCGGCGGTGGCGGCGGTCCTGGCTCGGTCTCCACGCGCGGCATGCGAGCTAAGCGAGGGCCCGACGACCACTGACTGTCCGTTGGCTGCTGCATTGCGGCGAGCCGGCTCTTGGCGGACATGCCGGCTGCCGACGGCTCGGGTTTCGGTTCCGGCGGGAGCAGGCTGCTGTTGCTGCTACTTATGGCCGAGGCAGGCGGCTGAGGTGGCTGTGGCGGTGGCACAACCACGCGGCGATAGAACTTGTTGGAGTATTTGCCTGCTTCCAGCATGACGTCAGGGGTGGGGCCCAACATTTCGGCGATGCGGCACACTTGGTTGTGTTCGGACACCCCCGGAAAGATGGGCAGGCCCAAGAAGCATTCCGCCACGATGCACCCCAAGCTCCACATGTCAATGGCGCCGTCGTAAGGCAAACCCAGAAGCACTTCAGGGGCGCGGTAAAAGCGAGACTGAATGTACGAGTACATGGCTTCGCCCGCACCGCAAGCCGACCCAAAGTCAATCACTTTCAAACCCAACTTCGGCTCAGCAGGGTGCGCTGGAGACAACCTAGGAGACGAAGACGCAGTTACAGCGCTGGCTAGATGACCATCGGACTTTTGGCCGTCGCTAGCGTCCGACCTGCCTTCACTGATGGGGTTGTTTGCCTCAGCCACTTCTGCAGCTGCCGACGTTGCACTCAAATCCCGAGGTGGCAACGAGTGCACGTCCCAGTTGGGGCCGCACGCTTCAACGGACTTGGGCGTGAGCAACACGTTCTCAGGCTTGAGATCGCAGTGGATCACTTTCGCACCTTCCAGCACGCTTAAAGCTTCGAGCATCTGCGAGAACGAAGGCCGAGATACAAACAGACGCGATGAATAACACACTTCATGGGTTCCGAAGCAACTAGTAGTAGTAAATTCCTAAATTTTAACCAGAAGCAATGCATGGCACTGATGATGCGCATACTTGTCTTGTGAGGCGAGCAATAGACCCAACGGGCAAGCCTCGGAACTGATTTTTCTTCAAGAGCTCGTACAAGTTGATGGCAAGCACCTAGGACACAGAACAACAAGTGAGTTAGAAACAAAGGATTGACGAAGAGATAAGAACTAGATTTCGACAGGCACGAGACAATAGAAGGGAGTAAATACTATGCTGCGGCGTCAGAGTAAAGATTTTACCTCGAACACGATGCACAGGTGGCCGCGGTATTCGAAGAAGTCGAGCATGCGCACTAAATGAGCTTGGTCGTTGGGATCTATCGCATGAAACCACATGAGCATTGTTAACAAAGTGAAAAAAGATCGACATGAAAATAACTCTTTCTGACACACTTCGACCCCCAAAACGTACCACGACCGTTGAGCAAGCGAGCCACGCGCACTTCCACCCAAGCTTGCGACATGTAAGCGGGCTTGTTCTTGACCACTTTCACAGCGACTGCTACTGGGGCAGCAGCAGCACCCTCGCCACCACTGATGCCGGCAGCGGTGGTAGGAGCCTCTGAGCTGCCGTTGCTTGAACCTCCGGTTTGGTGACAAAGAAAGACTTGCCCAAAAGTGCCTTGGCCGAGCTGATCCACCACCACATACCTGTAGATATGAGTTTGGACGACAGGGTTCGTATGTCTTTGCAAAGTGAGGTGCGAAAATGGCGATGTGAGCAAGACCCAGTAAAAGAAGCAGGCTGCATGGGTAAGAAAGAGCAGAATCTCAATTTCATGCGCTCCTCACCTCACAGGCGCAGCAGAATGCGATTTCTCGGGCACGAATTCGTCGTTGACTCGAACAATAAGGTTGGCTTCGGCATTGTCGAGGCCATTGTTGAGCGCTGGCTCGCCAGGCTGCGTGAGAAGCCGCCGCGGCACCGAATGCCCCATACTGTAGCAACATCCAGCGTAGATACATGACACACAGTCGAACATTATAGCACACTCGCCCTCCCCTGAAAAGAGGCCCTCACAAACAACCTAGTATACCGACAAATCCTTTTAAGAAAGTCATCTGATCCATATGATTAGAGGGATTAGCTGGGATAGATGAGTAGGCGTGCCTAGTCAGGTAAGCCGGGAGCATATAAGCTTAAAAGCTCCGTGTCCTGTAGAGTGAATGGGGGGGGCAATATATGGAGGCTTAGATTCGCACCGAGCAGCAGGGTTGGCCTTTCGAAAAGTAGGCTCGACGTGAAGTGTTAGCGCAAGTACTGGCCGTGCATGTGAGAGAGATTGCCTCGGCGAATTGCCTGCAGTGGGCCCTGTTCCATGCCCATCGGCGCCGCGAACACCGTCGGAATTTCCGTCGTCTTTGCGCCATGGTTCAAAGCTCGACGTGGTGCCACCCAAAGTGCACGCAGCTCCGCCATTAGAGTTATCATTCGCTACGAGAGAAGCCATAGCGTTGCGAGACTGTCGTTGTCTTGATTTGTGTCAAGTTTGCAGTATCTATTCTAGTAGATCTATAATGTATTCACGGCACGGATTTTGTATCCTTCTAAGATAACCCTGGTTCGAATTTGAGTTGCGAGGGCAGCCCTCGAAATTTAGTCTTCATGCTTCTGACTTCTGTAAATGACGCGCAGTATATCTTTCAATTGGACCTCGGCCGAACCGCCGCGCAATACGACAGGACGATGACTAGCGTCAACAAGGAAACGCAGGAGAGTTGTGATTTCTATCTGCTGTGCGAGATACGTTTTTTATTTTTTTAATCATGAATGAACGTAATTTTACGCCAGCATTACATTTGCTCCACTAAAACCTTCAGCAACAAAACTGTGTCATCAATGTCATCAAGCACAGCGAAAGCTTCAATCGCCAACACGAAACATGCTAGGGCTTCGCCGCCTGGCGCTAGCGCGCACAGAGCCTATCATCGCGCGCTACTACGTGCGTCTAGTTTCTTGCTCTATGCTCTACTCTAGTGTAGAGTAGCAGCTAGGTCACTAACCGGCACCACCTTGTACTTTGTTGCTCCAGGGAACTACAAGTGTACAACTTGGACGCCACGATGGAGCTTCGAGCTGGGAAAGGCACCAGAAAGAGCGTCGAAGGACCAAGCCTAGGAGTAAGATATTGATAGCTTGTGACGTGAATAGTTAAAAGACGTGCTTTGTTCTCGCTAAAGCTTCATAGCTGGAATCGCGTTACCTCACTTTGTCAACTAATCCAAACAGAGATGCGGGCACCTAACGAAGATCGGCAAGGAAAGCTGCACGGAGAGCCTGGATTGCGGATCAAAGAGAAGATCGAGTTGGCGCATGACCTTGAGGCTACTTTGTCAAGCAATGTTAGTACCACTTTTCTAGTCGTTTGCCTCGTGTACCGCACATTCTCCCTACAACAAACACCGCTTACCTAACCGCCACCCTACCCCGCTCTGGCAGCGCATTCCTGCCATGTGGAACCACCCGTTCTACCTCGACCTTTACCAACAAATCATGGAGCCAAACGCTCCGCCAGAAGTCGAGGGCAGCCAGGAAAGTTTGCGGGCCATTGACCCGGACGACCTTCATCTAGAACTCCTTGAAGCTGCCTCCGAGGCATCTCGTTCGTCAGGTGCTTCTGCGTTGGGCGACGATAGTCCCGTTCAACTCATAGGCGACAGCGCCAGCGGCTCACCCTTAGAAGACAGTATTAAAAGCTTGAGCGCGCGCGATTTTATTGGCGGCAAGAAGAACGGTGCTGCGATGGGCCTTGTGAACAAACTAGTGGACGATCTGAAAGTCAGCGATGGTGTTGGAGCCAGCGATGCCCTAGGGTTAATTGCAGCACCCGCGAAAGCTATCAGCGATAGCGAGAGCTTTGGCGATGCACTCGCCCATGATTCATTGAGCATAGAAGCGCCACCACGGGAGGATTGGATGCAGCTGATTCGCGTGTTTGGAGCCCACGGGCGTGCCAGCGACGCCATCAGAATTGCGGAGAAAACTGAAAAAGACTTCGGCGTCCTAAGAGATGAAGACATGTATGCCACTTTAATTGTGGCGTGCGGAGATTCTAAGGATGCGAATCTAGCTGAAGCAATGTTCGACGAAATGCAGTTCAATGGCATTGTGCCCACTGAACATTCGTGGTCAGCGCTGGTGCACGCACACGTGAGATGTGGGCGCATGGATTCTGCATTCCTCTTGATGGAGCGCATGGCGCAGGCTGGTGCGAAGCCGCCGCTTGCAGCGTACACCTCATTGCTGGTCGGAATATATGAAAATTCACCTCGGGATCAAATGTTCGAACAGGCCATGGAAGTCTGGTGGAACCTAAAATATTCTGGAGCTGTTCCGTCTTTGTTGTCGTACACTGCCATGATACGGTGTTGCACGAGAAGCCGAGAAATTGAACGAGCTCTTGGCCTCATTGAAGAGATGAGGTATGTACAAGTGTATTATGTACAATTAATTTTCAAACTTTACCAGAATTGTATGAACCTTATGGTGTATGTGCAGGCAAGAAGGTGTGCGCCCTAGCGTAGTCACCTACAATTCCCTTTTGCGTGGGTCTGCAATAGCCCCACAGTGGCACCGCGCAGTAGGCCTTCTTACTGATGACATTCTCGACAAGATGGCCGGAGATGAGATTCCGCCAGATGTTGGTACGTTCACAGCGCTCATCCGGTCGTGTGCCGCTGTTGGTGACGTCGTGAATGCCCGCGTGTATTTCAACGAACTCGAAAAGCATGGGCTCGAGCACACCTCAGAAACTTACGCAGCTTTGATTTCGGCGCTTGCTGCGTCGCAGGCCATGACTCATGAAAACCACAAGAAGCGCTATTTGACCCAGCCTCGTGGTTGGCCTGTAATTCCTAACCTCGGCTTACCAGATCCAAACACGCCAGACCACAAGGTAGAGCGGCTGGAATGGGACATGATGGGTGTGGAGAAAGGTGAAAAATTCAAAGGGTTTTTCAATGACGTAGAAGAGCGGGCGCTTGAGGATTACAAGAGACTGCACGGTATCAAGGATGCAGATGGTGAAGATGGGAATGATGAAGACGAACACTATCTCACTGCAGGCGAAGCCTTTGACAGTCATGGCGATGAATTAGCCGTTGAATTAAGCGGCGCGGGTCGCAGTCTTTTGAGTGACTCTGATCTCATTGCCATGGACGATGATTCCGAAGTTGCTGAATACGACTCCGAATCCAAACAAGGATTAAGTTGGAGGCAAACAATTGAGCAGCAGAGGGCAGAAGCAGCGCTGATTATCGCAAAAGGGGAGAAGAAAAGGCTCGCTCGGGAGAATTCCACTGATTTAGGAGACGGGCTTCAAGAAGAGGTGTGTGAAGGTTTATCCTAATAGTATATGATGTCTCGAATGTTCGTAACGTCACATTCTTTTTTAAACTTGCGCCTAGAAGACGGGCCGGAAAACCAAAGGAGAGCACAGACTAAAACAAGAGTTTGGCTACAAAGGGGCAAGGTCACTTGAAGAAGAATGGGGCATCCTTGTCAAGGAGGTCTACGAAGAAGTCAAAGACGATCCTAGGACGGACCCAGGGTCCTTGGAACGGCTCAAGGAAGAGTATTCGCAGCTGGCTGAGTCCATTGAGGTACTTCAAAGAATGCAAATTTTTCAGTACTCCTTAAAACATCTAGTAGTATCTAAACATGTTTTCTCGTGCACTCGTTTGTACAGCGCTTTGAAATGGCCAGGATAGAGGCTGCTAGAGAGGAAGAAGAAGCTCTGCTTTCGCCTCCTCCTGATGACGCTGACAGTGAAACTTCGACCGACGTGGCAGTGATTCCTCCTAGCATTTCAGACCTGGCTGTCAAGGTATGAACCCCCGATTGATCTGCGTTGTTTCGTCTCCTCCACCTCCACCTCCTCATCCGAGTTCTTCTCCTTGTTGGTTCGATGGGTTGGACAGGCGGCTCCGTTGACTGAAGAAGAGCGAATGATCCCATGGATTACAACCGAAGAATGTTTAGACTTTGACTGGGACGCTGCAGATGCAAATGCTCCTCCAGTGGGCACACGCTACAGGGCCCTTCCGCGAGTTGCAGAGCGGGTGAGTTTTTTATGAAGGATACAGAGTAACGAATTGATTCTTCAATCTCATTCTATGTCATTTCTGTGTTCTGCAGGCTGAGGAAGCGAAGCAGTTTTGCTCGCTTGCGGTCACCAGTGAGCGGCAAGAGTCAAACTTCAGAGAAAGCGAAGCCTTGTTCAATGAATTGAAGGCGAAAGGTCTTCCGGTTACGGCTGATATCATGAACGGGTGCGTGTTTTTCATTCCGTTTGTCACCTCATGCGACTGGATTTCGTGTATTCAGCAATAACGGGTGTTTCGTTTATGTGCGCGATGCTCGGACTAGGATGCTGGCGGTGCAAAGCAAAGCGTTGAAGTACGATAGCGCTCGAGACTTCCTGGCAACCCAGTTCGATGAACATGGCGTGTCACCGAACGCACAAACGTAAATTTAAAAACATTCTGCAATTTGCATGCGAGAATAAAATGCAAGTACTCAACTTTGCTTTGTTTCGTTTCAAGTCAATTGCCTCGTGTATTTTTTCTCTGCGTCTGTTAGGTATCGCCATCTCGTTGAGATGTACATTCGAGGCAATCAACTTGATAATGCAATGGAGTTGAACAATGTAAGTGCAAATTACATCTAACGCAGCTCTTGTGTTGGCCACTCTTCATTTGCTTATTTCGGTATTCGCGCTCTTTCGCTGCTGTTTATTCAGGAAATGACGCAAACGACTGTTCTTCCACCGGATGCCGAAGTGTTTGGCGCAATTATTCGCAAACTTGCTGACAAAAACCGAATTCAGGAAGCACTCGCATTGTTTGACGAGGCCACTGACAATGGACTTCAGATTCGCGAAAGGTAGGAGTTCACTTCCATACAAATGCTTCTTTTGTTCTTGGCGCGTGCGAGCGACACTATGCGTATGCAAAAAGTGTGAAACCTTGATTTCATCTCCTGGAACTTTTTTATTATTCATTAGCCTTGAACGCTGTATGCAAATGAGCCCGTCTTCTTCGAGTATTTCTTTCATGATGATTATCTACTTTTTTTTCCTCACAGAAATATTCGCGAATTGAGGCGACGGCTTGTGTGGGATAACCTCCCTGTACCGAGCCGCATTGGTCCTGACCCGGAGCAGTGGCGGGCGGATGCTGCCAGGGTGAGGCGGCAGCCGAAAAAGGGAGACATTGCAAAGGCGCGGTATATTCAAAGTGTTTCCTCGGGGCGCTAAGCGTTTGCACCGCCGTATTCTTACTGCATACTGCATACCAAAATTTCGGGATTGTTTTGACTGATCCGATATTGGTATGCGTTTTCGCCGTTTATAATTTTTCTCAATGTCTAGTGCCTAGTTGGAGTCCGCGTTGATCTCCATTTGGGAATGACTAATGACTAAAGCAAATAGGAAAATCCTTGTTTGACTTGTATACCCGCCTGATATCCCAGTATCTCACACAAGGATAGGAAAAGCCACGAACTCAGGAAAACGACTATACATAGTTCTTTATTCCGGATTTAGATATAGCCGCCGAATGTGGATTCCAGGAACCATATCCATATCCCATTCCTGGATTCCAGGGCATTTGCTATTCGCAGTTCAGAACTGCTAGAATCAGCGCGGCGTTGCAACGTTGCAACTGCAACTCGACATCCCACCGCCCAGCCCTTGACGCCGGGATAATACACTGCGCGGCTGGTTATTGGTATTGGTAATTATTCGATATTGGGTATTGGGGTTGTGTTCGCGGCGAGGAATTTTATGCGGCGATAAAATTTGATGGCCAGCACGTAAAGCTCTGTTAGAAGCTTATCATTGGGGCAGGAACGTGTCGCCATTGGCCATTTGTTCAGATATGAAGTTGCCGTCTCTAGTATCCCTGCTGCCCCTACTCGTCCAATTTGTTGTTAACGCCACTAATAAATTTGCACTTGTGGTGTGTAGACCAATCACGAGAGATAAGCTTTCTCTTGGTAAGTGTTGAATTTATTTAAGTCTATAAATACTTTTTAAAAGATCGGAGTATATAATTCTACGGGATCACGAGATAACATCCCTCGACTCCCTTTTGCCAATTTTCTTTCTCCTTCTGGGCCTCTGTGCACCAATTTGTTGTAACCACTCAAAACGTTCAAACAAGTAACAGTTTTACCAGTCTTCGTTGCCAAAGCAAACATCCATAGACTGAGAGTTTGAGTTGCTGAGCCGGGCTGAGGATCTACGACTACCGCCGAAATGCTGGCCTCCTCGGCGGCTCTCTGCCGTTGGTGCGCCCATCATTCCTCGTTGTGACGGGCGGCGATATTCGTCCTCGTAGTCTTCTTCGTCTCCGCCATCGGCAGCAGCTCCTCCTCCTCCGCGAAGCTTTCTCGAATTGGGTGCACCCGCATGGGCTTCGCCCTCTCCCTGCTGACTTGAAAGAATTATGTAGTCCAGAAAGGTGCGTGGGCGACGCTTCCCATTCATCATTGGAGTCCAATGGCGTTTTCGCATGTTGATAAACCAATTTTGAACTTGCTGTGGCGATAAGCCACTCTTTGCTGCAAGGTCTACTTTGTCATCCATCGATGGATACGGGTTGGCGCTGTGCTTCAAAAGCCATTCCGTAAGTGGAAGAACTTGACTTTTCTCAAACTTCCCGCTCGCAGTACGTTTTGCATCTCGTGAACTACTTGGCTGCCAGGCTCCATGGCTCCCACTGTACTCATCATCATCATGGCTATCGTTCTCGTCGTCGTCAAAATTACTACTGCGCCCACCACTTCGGCCACTCGTACGTTGTTGCGGTTGATTTTGCTCCCGGCCAAACCGACGACCGCCCGTTTTGTATACGACAAAGTCATCTGCATAGCTCCCTACATCGTATTGATTCCAAATGCCATTGGCCACACGCGTTTCGATATCGAGTCGAAACTGAGCTTCATGGTTGCTCGCCTTGAGAAGTCTCACTTTAAGCTTCTGCAATGGCCAAACATGACAAATAAAAAGTCAAATGGGATCATTCGAAGAACAAAATTTGCGATACAAGCAATACTTCAAAGTTACCCGACAGAGAATCGAAATAAACAAGCAAATCCTACCTGGTACGCCAAGATAACTTCGTGTACGATGCAGTCAAGCTGGGTATCATCACCAACTTCCTTGATCATAGTGACTCCGTGATTGTAGCGAACAAGATTAGCAGCTGCCAGGAATTTTGCACGCAACGGTTCTCCGAAAGTAGCATCGCTCGTTGAAATTGATGCGAGTGGGTGCGGTGGCCCAGGTGGGGCTGCTTCTACGACGTTAAATGCTGGGTTAGTTTTAGAGTCAGCTGTCGGTGGGAGAGCTGACAAATCCAGCCCGCCTGTTGATTGCTCCAAGGAAGCGAGGACTGCGGCAGCGTCAAGTTGGTTTTCCGAACGTGTCTCACCAACCGATTTGCCTTCCGTATTAGTTTCTGATGTGGACTTCTCTTGCGGAAAGCTGGCATTATTATCGAAGGCATCGCTTACATCATCAGCACTCGCTAACGAGGGTTCTTGCGGTCGAGTCTCTCGTTGAGTCGACGCGACGTCCACCGCATCACCCGTTGGCTCACTTGTCTCAATAACAGACTGCTTCGCAGCCGTGGATGAGGCAAGCCATGGATTGCTCAAAATTTTGCACTCGTATGCCTCAGCAAGCACCACCTCGAAAAGCTTCCAGTTGAATTCATGTACACGCCAAGAAGGTGCATTGATGGGAGTGAGGTGTGAGGTATGTGTAAAGCAAGTAGAGAATGAAAGGAAAAGAAAAAGAAAAATGAGAAGAAAAAGAAGCCTCGGAGACGTGAAAGCTCATCAGAATTTAGCGCATTATTGGACTATATGAGACGAATGAAGTTGTCGCAATCAAATCAATCTTTACCCGATGAGCCATCAACTCTTTGGTGTAATCCCGCGAGTCATCACTGTATTTTCCCCGGAGGATCTCTAGAAAAGGCATGGTTGCAGCGATTTCTATACATGCAACGCTGGAACGACGGGTCAAATCCTATCAGGTGCATATTCCACAAGTAGAGACAAAAGCCACTAAGTTGAAATAGTAGCGCAAGATGATAATATAGTAGTAGTCTTCTACATGTACTACATTCTTTTGTCGTCAGCTTTAAAATCAATTTTAACGACTCAGTACATGTAGGAGCGATTAATTATTTCACTATAAATTGATATCTGCTGTGATGGAGAATTTGACTGTTGATGAATGTGTGCACCATTTCCTGCTATTGCATTATCTTCTCTTTTATTCAAGCAACAACAGACCTATATCATATGAACTACCGTCGCGTATTATATATCGTATACTTATATCATCAATGCAATGCCATTCTCACTCTAAAATATTCATAAGTATATCTTAGTGGATCATCTTGCTGACATAGTAAATTGTTGCACAAACGTACAAAGCGTGATGGTTGGCGCAACTGAGGATTTCATCCTCACGTCCTTTGTCGCCGATCTAATTCTCCAAGTCAGCTCCAATTATAAACTAAGTCAAAGGACTATTTGCAAGATCGGCAAAAAATGAAATTTACTGGACACTGTTCACCCCCATGTTTCGTGGCTACACTCCAGCTGTGGCTCCAAAGAAATGTTATCAAAGTTGTAAACAATCCAGCGAACGCTGTTTGCATTATTAAACGTAAAACCAAATGTCAAAGAAGATGCTTATCGGAGTTTCCATGCGCTTTTCGAGAACGGCCGAGGGCTAGATTTCTGAAGAGGGCAGAACTGACATACACTGACATATACTGGAAACGAATGATTCCATGATTCCTTATTGTACAATATTGGCAGCAGACTTGCTTAACCCTAATCAATATTCTAACCCTAATCCTAACCACACGTCATCTTGTAATAACTTGTAACGGACAATTGGGCTTTTCACCAAGTTCCTCCTTTTTGGGGGTCAAACAAAATTTCGAACTCGGAAAAATGGGCAAGAAGTCAAGAAAGCCGCCAACTGCTGAAGTGCCAGAGAAGGCGACGACTAAGGCTCCAGCTGCTGAACCACTAGAAGGTGAAGTGTTGACCGTCTCGCATATCCTGCTTTGCTACGTTGACTCCGGTTTGTTCTACAAGACCACGAGCTTACAATCCTCTGTTGCACCATACTAGTCTCTCCAGCACCCGAGAAGCCCGAACTACGCTCAGACGAGGATCTTGCCACCGAATTCGATGCTAAGTTTAGTGAAAATTTTGATGCTGCGCGCGCGCTATACGTAGCCGCAGCGAGCGCAGCGCAGCGGCTTGATCAGGAGCATGCCAAGATCACAGCCCAGAAGGAGCGCAACAAAATGAAAGCCGCCATTGCTGAGGCAGCCGCGCAGAAGGCGGAGGCAGAAAAGGCAACATTGCTCAATCAGCTTGACAAGGTGTAATAATATGCATAGACAAGAACAGTTAAACGGGGACTTGTTCTCTAGACAGTCTGCATTATATGTAACTATGTCTAACCTCTGCGTGTCTAACACTGTTATCAACATGTTGGAATACTGGGGGCTTTCAGACCACAGAACAAAGCAACAAATTCAAAGAGCTGGCGCAAGCACTACAGAAAACAAACAAACTGGTAAATGCTATCATCGCTAGAATATTTTCTAAACGAACTAAAGGCTTCTTTTTTTGTTATCGTGGCTGCTTCTTCAGATCCAGGAAGACGCTGATGCGAAGGTACAGCGAGAAGGCGTTCTTCGGAAAGAGCTCTCAGACAAGTTTTCGGGCAGCCTCGAGGTACGAGCGTAGGAAAAGTTGTCGCTGCAGAGCACGCACGCACTTCATAAGCACCCATGCATTAGAGCTTCCAGGAAAGGTTGTGCCTGAAACGGGTTTGTAACCTTCTTGTGTACACGAACAGGATTTGTCCGCGAAGATGAACGAGCAAAATGAGGCGCGAAAAACTTCACTCGAAGAAAACGAAAGCCTCCGAACGCGCTTGCTTGACCTTCTTGGGAAATTCGAAGAGCAACAAAAGTAAGTAGTTGTAGTTGGTAAATTGGCGCGTATGTGCTAAATTCAGTGCATAGGTGCTGAACTGAAGTCGACATTAACTGTATGTGTGTATCAAGCTTTGTCCTTCTCGATATTGACCGCAGCGACAAAAGTGACAGCGCGAAATTTACTGCAGACAAGAGTTCTGCAATTTTCTACCCAGCTCTTTCTCGTCCTAGAAGCCTTGCACTCAACTCTTATTTCATTTTCTTAATCTCTTCTCTCCCTTCTCGTGGCTCACCTTCAACAACCCAAAAAGGTACTTTGACTCTTCCCTGAAGACCAAGGACTTGGAGCTTGAGCTCTCCGAGGCCAAGCGCCACCAGGAAGAAGCCGTTGCTGCTCAAGAAGCGGCCAAAGCAAAGGCCTTCGAGCAGCAGGCCAACACGCTGGCGGTGAGCGGTCACGTTGGCATACTAGACCCTCGATCCTCTTTTTTCGCCTTCTCCGTGGTACCATTCAACATCATCACAGCTGTGAATAAAGTTGTTCCCTGCTTCTTTCTCAACTCCCCCAGAAAACTGAGGCGGAGCTCCGGCGGCAGCTCACCCTTTATGGGAGCAAGTTTGAGACCTTTCAGAAGTCGATCGAGTCCAGCAACGAGGCCTTTCAGCAGTACAGGGAGCGGCTGGAAGGAAGCGCCAAAGCGAAGAAATTGTAAGCCTATGTCGCGAAGATTGCCTTTCACCACGCACGGCACCTGTTTTTCCCGCTTCCTTTCGTTCTTCCTCGTGCTTTGCGGATCGGTGCCACCGTCGTGTACTTGTGTGACTTTTCTTGTCTTTTCGGATAACGCAAGTGCACCCTCGTTGTGTTCATCGCTTGCTCTGCTACGTCATTGGTTTCTTTGATTCTCACGTGTTCTTCACGAAACCGCAGGCTGGAGCGCGAGTCTGCACTGCAGCGAGCCCGAGGGGACGCGTTGGAGACCAAAGTGGCGAAAATGACCGAGGCGGCCAAGGAAATGAGCAGCCTCCGCGCCCAGAAGGTTCGAGAATTAATGATGATATATGAACGAGAATCAATAAGTCCACAATTGATGTTTGTCGCTGAGAATGATTCAGAGCGTTCTCGTCGTTCATTTGAGGTGATAATTACTCGGTGCTCCCCGATCCATTCTCCCATCTGTCTTTGCATGTCTACCCGAATGAGAGCTCGTGATATATTTTCCTTCAGCACTACTTTTATTCGTTATCATTGAGGTGCTTACTTAAATGGTCTGTTATATGCTTCTCATTTCCTACTTTGGCTTGTTGCGCCTTGATGTTTTATGCAGGTGAAGCTTGAAAGGCTTTGCCGGACTTTACAGGCTGAGCGTGCGGGCATGGCAGCCAAACTCGCTGCTGCTGAAGGCAAGCCAACTCCGTCACCCCCAGCTGCAAGTAGCCCCAATGGAGTGGAAAGCGAAGTGGGGGCATCCTAGATAAGTAGTGAGGTGCTCACTGGGGCATTATAGATGTGCTGGAGGTGAAGTGACACAGCGGCCGTTGCTCTTGGAAGTCTTTTCGGGATACTATTTCTAGGTAGTGACCTTTGCCTTAAAGGAGCCAAAAGGGCCGCTCCAGCGGGAGCGGGAGCACGGCGCCCTAGAGCGGGGAAATGCGAGAGCGGAGTTCGAGTTCGAAACGCCCCTTCTTATTCGCATTGGGTATTGTTGCGTTGCTTTCCGTTGGGACCTGCCCGATGATTGTGACGTAATATAGAAATGTAAAAATCGAAAGCACGAGAACACGTTGAACTGAACAGTAACTGGAACTGGATAACTGTAATCCAGCCCCAGTCCCTCCTTTTGGGGGTGATTGGGCAAATATTTCTCGGTTGTTTGTGAACGAAAGCAGTAGCTTTGGTCGTCAACAATGGAGTAAGTTGGGGCTGCTCATCTTAGGCGCGAGGCTTGCGACCCGTGCAATTGAGATTTTGACAGCTTTCAACTTGTGCCTCCATGCCACCTGCTAGTTGTCTTTAGAAGTAGAATATTCGAGCTCTTCTCTTGTGATATTCACGATCCTTGCTGTGCGTATTCTGTTGCGCCGTTGTTAAAAAATGTGCTCCTGCGGTCGAAAACGAGCAGTCAACTCCAGGAAGAGCGCAAGCGCAAAGATGAAGCGGTAAGCTTTTGAATCTGAAACAATGATTTCTTCACACCAGCTTCTAGCACTGTTCTTTCTCGGGCTTGATATTGACAAGCTGTGTTCTGTTTTCAGGTCCGCGCTACCATCATGCAAAAGCTCATTGAGACAGGCGAAAAAGAACAGTAAGTCTTCATCAAGCGCATGGTATTGTAAAGTAGAGCGACTGAGATTGATCTTTGGTAATCCTTGTGTTTGTGCTAGGCTGAAGGAGATGTTGCGGACCAAGCTCGTGGAGTGCGGCTGGAGAGACGATCTACGGGAACACTGCAAAGGTACTGGCGTTACAACCACCCGCTACTCTACCTAGGCCTCTGAAGTTACCGTGGACACACGATCAGTCCTAGCTCAACTGCTAACCTTTTCTTGCGTGTGTGGGCTGTGCCTTGCCTTCTTGTGCAGAGGTGATTCGGTCGAAAGGCTTGGAGCGCATCACAGTAGACGAGCTCGTTCAAATCATCACTCCGCGCGGGCGCGGTAATTGCAAATTGAGAATGAAATAGCGTACACTTTTTCTGCATCATTCTATTCGTATCCAAGATCCTCGGAATGACATGAACACATCTCTCTTATATTTCTTCGTTTGTTTTTGCGCAGACACGGTGCCTGACCAAATCAAGGCCGACTTGCTGCAGCGCATTCGCCAGTTCCTGCAGAGCACTTAAGCTTTCTTCTCCTTCGGTGCCATTGCCGAGTGGAGATCTGTTGCTGTGCAGACCTTTGGTGCATAGATTATGGAGTATAACCACCCTCGAAAGAGGGTGGGGTATAGCGACACCATTTCCAACTTTGTTGATTTATTTGATAAACATTATATACACGTAGCGGAAGCACCATTTAGCCGGCTCACATTCACATGGCGCCGTAGCCACATTGATTTGCAATGCCAGCGGATATCGGAGATAAGAACGCAAATCCTTAGCTCTAGAGCCCGGAGCCCGGACATTAAAGAACCGCTGCTCATAGGCCATAGAACTATTGTTTATGAACTATAAACTACAATCATAAAAATTAGAACCAACAAGGCCCTGGCCCTTATAACTTATAACTTAAAACCTATAACTTAACTTAGAAATTTAAAAAATTAAGTTAGTATTTGCATGCTTATAATAACGACTAAATAAATTCTAGTCTTCTGGTATTAAACATTAAATATTCTGAGTACTTCGGGGCTCGTGTTCCGTAGATTTAGCCATTGAAGGCGAGTTGGCAATTCGAAGGCCAGTGTGCCGCGAGTACTCGGGATGAAGGCAGCTCAATGAGGAAATAAGACCGTCTATAAAAACTTAAAGGGACTCACAAGACGTCGCGCTCCTCCAGAGGTTTGAACTCCTTCGCTTTGTTCTCCTCGGGTGCTGCTGCTGCTTGTGCTGCTGCGTTCTGAGCAACTGCGGCGGCTTCTGGGGCCGTGGAAGGGAGGGCTTCTGCAGCTGGAATGCCGGTGGTTGCTACGCTATTACCTGCCTCCGTTGCAGCAGCTGGCCCGGTAACAGGAGCTGGTGTTGCCGTTGCTGCAGGTGCCAATGCCGTGGTGTCAGGTGCTTGGGTGGAATCTGAGGTCGGCACTTCAGAGGGTGCGGCTTGGATGATTGGAGCAACAGCTGGAGAAGCTGCAGCAGCAGCGGCTACGGGCGGCACACCTTGATTCATTTGAAGAGGCGGAAAACTCGCCGACGTCGCCGCAGTTCCTGCCGATCCTGGGGCTGCTGCTACTGCTGCTGCTGAAGCTGCTGCTGACGCTGCGGCAGCTGGTTGCTCGGAGGTGGCAGCGGCCTGCTGTTGCTGCTGCGCTGCGGCATAGTGTTGGGCTGCGGCTGCTTGTTGCTGCTGTTGCTGCATTGCTGCATGTTGCTGCTGCATGGCGCGCTGTTGCATGGCGCGCTGTTGAGCCGCGTACTGCAGTTGTGCGGCGTGCTGCTGCTGCGCGAGCCGCTGTTGTTGCGAAGGCGCCTGCATGGGCGGTTGCTGCGCTGGGTTCGGGAAGCCTGGGTAAGGTGCCCCAGGAAACCCCGCCACCATGTGCTGGGCTGGGTACGGTTTCGGTTGCTGCATCTGGGGCTGGGGCTGGGGCTGCTGGTCAAGGCGCACTCCGAGGCGCTGCGCCGCGGACTGCAGCACTTGCTGCTTGTCGAGCACGGGCTGGCCTGCCGCTTGAGCGTTCGCCACGTTAATTTGCCGCAGCGAGTCCTGTTGAAGCAAGTTCACCTGGTGGCTCACGCTGCCGTCCGTCAGCGACACGAGGCCGTCGCCGCGCTGCACTGCGGCCGCCGCTTGCGCAGCTGCCCGCCCGGCGTCGTCTTCGGTGTTGTAGACGCCCACGAAGTGCTGCTTGCCCTGGGCCGAGACTTGCGCCACCCAACGGCCGGTCTTGTCCATAAACACGTCGGCAAACCGCAGCGACGGCTGAGACTTGGGCCGGCTCGGCATCCGCGCGCCTCGCCCTCGTGCTGGGCCACGCGACCCGCCGTTGGTTAATACGCTGTCCAGGGCCTGCGCAATAATAAGAAAGGAACCAACCGCAAGCAAAAAATAACGACGCATTTTGACTTGCAAGACGATTCAAGAGACTGTAACAAGATGGCGCGGTCTCGTTTACAGCGGAGAGAAAAAAACTTCCATAGAAAAAGAGATGCTCATACATGAATGCTTTACCTTTTGCTCCCGCAATTCGTACTCCTGGTCGGCGCGTACACGCTCCGGATAAGGGGTGTCGCTCCACCTAAAACGGAACAGAAGAATACGTCAGGCACTGCTCCGAAACATTGCGCATGGCAATAAACTAGCTTTGTTCCATTAGAAAGACAACTAGAAATGGTAACGATAAGTTGCAAGAAGTTCGGCGCATAGTCTTACCGTGCAAGTTTGAGGAGGCGGCGGTGGAGTTGCGCTTGCAACTTTTCCTTTCGCTCGGCCAAGTCTGCAGCCTGACGTAGCCCGCCCGGTTTCATGGCTTGCTCTTGTAGACTTATAATATCTCGAATGATTTCAGCATTGCGATCAAGCATCTCCTGAGCAGCAGCCGTGGTCATCGCCTTCTCGCTGTTACAGAGAACACAGACGATCAATATATATTTGAATACAAATAGAGATACAGCCCGAAAGTACTAGATCACACGCTAATTTACTCTCCACCTAATCCAATATGTTGCAATCTCTCAAACTAAGGCGGGAGCATCCATGCTAACCTCTTGTCGCCCTTTCGGGGCCGTGCCGTAGACATTTTGTATTAGGCTCTCACTCACTGTTCTTTGACTAGTCGAATCCACTTGTCATTCAAACCAGCGGGCGGAACTCGGACGTCTGAGAAATCCGAGTGAGAATTCGAGTCCGAGCGACCAGAAATCTACGGGCCGAGTCCCGAGTGAGCTCCGAGTGTAGGGTCACAGTCGAAACATCAAAACGAAACCAAATCAGAAACAAACATGGTTTTAGCGCCGGTTTTGTTTCTCCGAAACAAACTTCGTCCTGCGTCCGGGCGTTTCCCCGTTTCGC
>Ga0307930_1000746_pt1 | contig 26093 bp, 9 predicted proteins | sample OrgLakmetageno46_FD_203161 | JGI IMG/M metagenome (GOLD analysis project Ga0307930, IMG submission 203161) | Saline water microbial communities from Organic Lake, Antarctica - #46 | ecosystem: Environmental > Aquatic > Non-marine Saline and Alkaline > Saline | place: Antarctica: Organic Lake...
AAAGCATCGCCAACAACAGGAACCCTCCCTGTATAGCTCTGCAGCTCCTAAAGGAGACTGCAAACCCCACTGTTCTCACATCAATTTGCTCTTACCTCGTTAGCGATACTTGGTCACTTCCCAGTCTCTCCAGATCAACACTGGCTTCTTAGGTTTTGTTTGTGCTGCTTTGCTTTTCTTCTCTACCTGTTAGTCTTCTAATTCCGGCCCTTCGGGGCCTGTCTCAAAAATGTCACTTCCATGGCCACTCGGGCATGTGCGCCTGATTAGCTCTTAGGTTTAGTTTGCGCTGCTATGCCTTTCCTCTCTACCTGTTGGCCTTCTAATTCCGGCTCTTCGGGGCCTGTCTCAAAAATATTTGCCATGGAAAGTTCTCTGCTTTCTGCGTTTTACTGAAACCTGTTCAACCGTCCTGAGAGGAGATCTACGATAGGTATCTTTAAGACGTGCCGTGGGTAGCCCGTTAGGAAATGATTCGGTTGCTCTGGTTATGCTAAAGAAGCCGCTTCCTCGAGCACGGAGTCCTCTCGTCAACTGAAGGAGCACTTTAGAGCTTTGGAGTACACACACGACACGACGGGAGTACTGTACCATGTACTAAATACCGTACCTTTTCCTCCTTTCAGGGGGCAGAAAAGGGGCCGAGAGTCGAGAGAGTGTCGAGTGTCGAGTGTCGAGTGACAACAATGGGAAAATAATGGACGGCGGCGTGGGCGTGGGAATTTAAAAATATCTTAGATCTGATCATATAGACAGCGCCACGATGTCACAAGATCAAGACAGCTTCATTAACTCGCTGAGAGAACTGAATAGCAAATGCGAAGATCCTACTGTGAATCAGTATGTGCGAGCTTCCATATCGATCTTGTGCTGCCTCATCGTAGTGATGCTCCTTGCGAACTTGCGAATTCTAATACTGCGCGCACAGCGCGGCGATATGGAGGCGGCCAATGAAATGCTGCTGCCCGGTTATTGGTGGCTCGTGATTGGCTTTGCGTTCACGTACCTCCTCGACGCAGCGTACCTCCTCGTTTGGGATTTAAACGGTGTCGGTGTGGTCTGCCGTGACGGTGACAGTATAGACTGCTCCACGCTCGCGATATTAGCGGGATTGGAGTTGGCTTGTCGCCGATTTGTCATCGACGGCGTGGCGGTATTTTTCATGCACTACGGCGCCGGTCAGCGTGCTTTGCGATCGACCGTGTGCATCGTTGCGCCATGGGCACTGTTCGTAGGGTTTGTAGAGTTTCTTTGGAATCAGCGGCCCAACGATGATGACGCCGGGAACCACTATGAGAACAACCCTGCAAGCTCAAATTTTTGGACTGCTCACAACACAGCACCAAATTTCAATGCGTTGAGCCTCGGTTTGGAGATTACTTATGCGAGCTTAATGGTGATCTTTTACGGTAGTCTGGCGTTCTTCCCGCCACATGTCGTTTACTGCCGCCCAGCTCTCGGAAATTGGTATATTGGCTGGCAGCTCGTCACTATGATTCTTATTAATGTTGACGTGGTGGTTGTCTCAGCGATGCACTATTCTTACGGCTCGTGTGTGTACTACATCAGCTTCACGTTTCTGGAGGTGCTAGTCGGGCCCTTCATTTTGTGGGGTACGCTCAAAGACGACTCAAAGTACTGGCAAGGCTTGCTCTTTGTAGACGACGACACCAACGTCTCTTCAAGCCACTGGTCAAATTTCGCTGGTTGTGTTGACTCCTTGTTCAGGTGCGCTCGCAACGGCACCTCCCAATCAACGGGAACGAACAGTTCAAATACTTCGCCTTTGCTTGATGCACCATCTTCCCCAGAAGATCACTACCGCCGAACGAGCAGCACTTACCCGTCGACAGCAAATAACACTTCGCAAACTAGTGCGCCACAACACGTGACGCTCACGCAGCCATTGCTGGGGCAGTCTCTCATGACCGACGCAGCTCAAGAGCTGGCGAGCACCATGGAGCTTCTTTCCGAGACACCGAACGTGGAATTCCTTCACTTCGGCCTGTTGAGCATTGAAACAATATTAGCGTATGACCACCCGTCTGCGTTTGTGCTTGGAGCTGGTGGTGCAGCCAAGGTCTACAAAGGTAGACTCCGAGGCGAGCCTGTGGCCATCAAGATGATTTGGTCAGTAGACATCACCGCAGAAATCGTTGCGCAGTTTCGGGAAGAAGTCATCATGCTCGCAAAACTTGCACGGCACCCGTCAGTGGTACAATTGAAAGGGTATAGCGTCATGCCGCCTGCACTCTGCGTGGTCATGGAACTCTGTTCCAAAGGTTCCTTGCTTGAGTTGTTAGAAGGCATTAGGAACGATGCTGCAAGCGCTGAAGAAGCCACCAGATTTCGCCGCAAAGCGACGCTGTTGCGGCAGGAGTATGAGCGCCAGCCACTAAACTCTCCGAGAAAAAGCGATGGTAGTTACAGTGACATTAATGCTGTCTCGGGTATGCAGCAGCTCGTAGGTGGCAATGAGACGGTTGCGAATCATGGCAGCTTTGGAGCGGGAAATGCTGAGAATGTAGGCACAATGAGCAGGCCTCGCTATTCGAGCGCGGGAAGCAATTCGTCCGACGTTTCGACTGTTTTGGTAGCATTAGAGCAAACTTGGCCAGCGCGTTTGCAAATGGCTTGCGAGTGTGCTGAAGCTGTCGCATTCTTGCACCTCCAAAAGCCTCCGGTCATGCACAAAGACATCAAGTCAAGCAACTTCTTGGTTGTAGAGAATTCAGCTCCACCAGGCGGCTGGAACAGCAGCTGGGTTTATAAATCTGCACCGGCTGCTGCTTTATCAGTGAGCGCACGAAGCTTGAGCTCTCTATTCAGCAGTAACGGTTCGAATAGCAGGAGTGGGGCTTCAGAAAATCAAGGTGTCCAAAAGAAATGGCGCTACGAAATTCGGCTGAGCGACCTCGGCAGCGCTGTCGAATCGTTGGTTGAGCTGGCACAAAGCGACGCGAACTCTACTCGCAGCGACTCCCATGTAGGAGACGTGAATTCCCCGCTGGTCGGTGGATTGAATGCCCCGCGAGTAAGCCTGAATGGTGCTGGGTTGGAGCCTGAAAAGCGAGAACGGTTCGGCAGTGGCTCCAACGGGGGGAGCTTAATCACTGGCCCGCGCCGTCACGGTCGCCGGCCTCCAATTCCTCGCCGGGGCAGTGGCAGTGGGTGGGGCAGCAGTGCTGACGGCAGTGAGAGGGCACGTTCGTCCTGCACTGGCGAACGCCAAAGCATGGAATTCAGTGGCCACGAGGGGCCTCGGCAGCATTACAGCTTTGGGGCTTCGCCTCGCACTGCTACTTCTACTGCGGCTGGTGCTGCCTTAGTGGGCGGCGGTAACATTCGTTACAGTGAAAGCAGTGTTGGCAGTGCTACTCGCGGCACCATGAATGGGCTAGCAGGATGGGTGCCTGGTGCGACTGGGACAGTAACGCCGCCGCGGCGCCGGCATAGTGACGTGAGCCGAGAGTCCTTGGGTGGCCTCGAATACGACGAAAACAAAGTCTACGAGCTTCAGGTAACATTATTTGGTAAACTGAACCAGTGCGTAAATTTTGCCACCTTGAAATATTCCTTTCTGGGAGAGTTGACCTTTTCATGATTTGATTTGCTCTCTTCGTTTTCTTTTCTTTTGTTGCACGTTCTGTGTGTGGTGCATGCTTGCTCCTTATTTCACGGCGTGTAGGGTTCTGTGACTCCAAATTGGGCTGCGCCCGAAGTACTCGCGTCCATCATTTCGGTGCGCGCTCGAACTGGTGACGACCCCGTGGCACGCTTCAGTTTTCGACACTCGGTCAATTCAGGCGATGCTCCTCCGGCAACTGCTGCTCTCGGTGGTACCGAAGATTCACAGGAAAGCCCAATGTCATTCGCGGACGGACTTGGTGCACCTTTCTTCTCGCCAAATGTTAAAGGCAACGGTCTTCACAGTGCTGTGTCGTTAACTGTGGCTGACGCTCCATTGACCGCAGCTACTGGCTCGAGTGTAGACGGCGTGAATAACGACGGCATGCTTCCGCCATCAGGGCCGGAGCCTGCCACACCGAAGACCGGCCACCCAACGACAGCGCCGCCAACGAGTGCTCCACCTCAGAACAGCTCAACTCCCACGTCTGCTCGCAGCGCCACGTCCTCGTCTGCGTCATCGCGGGCCGCCAGCCGGCCTTTTAAAGACCCGTATACCACGGCCGCGGACGTATATTCCCTGGGCATCGTGCTCTGGGAGTTGTTCGCGTGCCAAACCCCGTTTGATGACGCCGGCTTCATGGAGCTCGTGAAAAGAGTCGGGCGCGACGGTGAGACGCCGCCGCTGCCATCGAATTGCCCTCCAAAATACGCCTCCTTGCTTCGTGCGTGTTGGCGGCGGGATCCGCAGCAGCGGCCGTCAGCTCTCAAAGTAGTGGACACTTTGCGCGCCATTCAGGGAGACCTCGAGTCTGAAAATGTTCAAGACAGTCATGTGTGACACGGGCCTTGGTATGTTTGTAATGTATGGTTTGTGTGAAGTGAAGGTAACTGTGCCTATGTCCTATGTTTAGCACCAGCCGTACTGACCTGCGTACTACGTCGACTTCGTAGATATATATACAAGGATTTCACCTCGAATTTCTAATTCTGAGTGAGGAGTAATATATGGCAATATATTTTTCTCGCCCTTCGCCCGGCAAATGGGGACTAATTTACGAGTAACGACATCCAAAAATATAGAGAGTCGGGCGAAGTGGCAAAGTCCTTTTTCGTTTGCTGAAGTTTTCTAGTGTTCGAACGTATTTGCCATGTGAAATGCTTTATTCTACACCTACCAATTCTCAAAAAAAAAGAAGCGCAAAAGATACAGATAATGCCGTAAGTGAGTTCGACTACACTAAGCAGGCAAGTCCACTGTAGGCGTTTTTAGCTTTTCTTGTGCTTTCGCTTCAATCTCTAATCGACGCTGCGGAGTGTACCAACGATCAAAGTTTCGCTTGATTCCATTCACGAAATCGCGTCGGGCGAAGGTGAGGATGGCGGAGTTGACGGCGTCGGTGGACACCCTGAGGGCGGCGTCTGGCAACAGAGCTACAGGCCCCGTAAGCGGTCCGGTGGTCGTGTAAGCTACGAAACCTTCAATGACTGCCTGGTCGGCTGAGCCGCCCACAGCGGTGCGAATCTTCGAAGCCTGGCCGCGCAGCACTGGTTTGAGCTCGCCTTGCAAGTTGATTTCCACCGGAACAGGGATTGCCTTGCCACCTTGAAGTTGTGCCGTGGTCTGGATGTTGTACGACTGCAAGGCAACTGAGCCGTTAGGTTCTACGTCGACGTGCACGTCAACGAAGAATTCAACTTTGAGGAGGCCGGCGACGTTGATGGGGAGTTGCACCAGTCGGAAGTTGCCGTTTCCAAGCGGAACAGTGCGTTCCGCAGGCCAGGATGCAGCAATGACGTTCGCCGGATCCGCCAAAAAGACAGCTAAGGCCTCGGGGTTGGTGGCACGCAGCTTTGTGTCTACTTCTAGCTTAGAGCCGAATGAAACCTTGTCTCCTTTCCTTTCGTACATCATTGTCATCGACGACTTCGTACTGGACGGTTGGCGCCGCGCGAACCTGTCGATGGCATAATTCCTTGGACTGGACCGCGGTAACCTCGAATGAAGGACGATCGACGTGACATTCACACCTAATAGAAGTATCGCGAAGAGCGATGAAAAACCTATCATATTCTGTTTATAAAGAGCTTTGCTCAGCGTCATAATACTTCTTAGGATGGTGTAAAAAAGTAAGATGTACGTCAGATTCCGAGAAGTGCGATGATGTGTCGTCAACTCCAGCGGGAACTTCGTCCTAATATGTTGTGCTGCAAAAGCAAAATTGAAGCAAAAAAAAGCAAAAATAGAGTGCGAACGACAGCTTCGTTCTCCTTTCAGTACGTGTTTGATGGGCATGGGCAGAAATTAAAAAATGAGCTCCTGGCGAGCCTCTTCGAACTTTGAAGAGTCTAGACGAAATCGATTTTGACCATATAGTTTCAGTGCTCGTCTAGCATCGAAACTATCTGACGTTCAATTTTTACCCTGACCTTGAGGTAGTCCTAGCTTATAAAAAGAACCTGCCACCATGTTCGAGCGGTATTTGGCCACTATGCTGCAAAGCTTTCTAGGCGAATATTTCGAAGAAGGTAGCTTCAGTCGCGAGAAGCTCTCTGTGGGCGCATGGGACGGCTCCGTAGTGCTCACTGACTTGCGCTTGAAGAAGCACGCTCTTGATGTGTTGAACTTGCCCCTAGAGATCAAAGTGGGCACCATCGGCCAGCTCAAACTCGAAATTCCTTGGAGCCGGCTCGGCACAAAACCTTTGACTGTCGTAGCTGACCGCGTTCTCCTCTTAGTTGTGCCCAAGGTAGATTGGACTACACAAGAGGCCACTGCACAGCAAGATGCCGTAAAACGCGCGCGCTTGAGCCTGGCGGAAATGTTGGATGGAGACCTAGACTTGGGCGATGACACGGACGACGAATCAGGAGATAAACGCGCTAACCGGGCAGAGCGGCTGAGTGCTGTAGCGCACACACTTTTGCAGCGGCTGCTTGACCGCTTCGTAGACTCCATTCAAGTGCACGTGACTTCTGTGCACGTACGGTACGAGGACTTTGGGGTCAACGCTAGCTTGCCTGGCCAGCCCTTCTGCGTTGGGGCTACGCTCGACTCGTTGCACGCCATGTCAGCCGAGCCCCAAGCTGCGCCGCCTCGAGGTGGGTTCGCTGCTAGTTTAGCTGCTGCTATGGGCCCCACCCAGTCTCTTGCTCCATGGGTGATCAACGACTACAGCCAACTCGGCAGGGACGACGACTTCATTCATGACGACGACGAGGAGGATGGAAGCAGTTCACACCCCATTTCGAAACTCCTCCAGCTCAACAAATTGAGCATATACTGGGAGCCCTTGCATGACACCTCCTCTGGACATGATACAGATTCTGAAGACGAAGAAGGGGGTGCTGAAATAGCAGAGGGTAGAGGAAGAGGAGTTGGTGTTGGCAGCCAAGAGTTAGCACGAGTGCCACCTGAGGCAGCTATAACCGCGCTTGAAGAACTCATTCCGCGCTACCCCCACTCTAAACCCACTACCAAGGCAACTGTTTTAAGTTGGTCGCTCGACGAGGAAGTGGCTCCGTCTGGGCACCTTACAGACGCGGCGGCCTCGGCGATTCAGAACTTTGTGGTGGCGCCGCTCGATGTCGAGGTGCGTGTCACCATTGCTCGAGGTAATACCGCAACTGCGAGCCATCACACCTACGAGAACGACTTTGACGAAGAGAATGAAGATGTGCGCCCTTTCATTGAAGTTGACGCGGCTGTGGGGGCACTTGACGTCACATGGTGCGACGCGCAGCACGTGCAGCTTCTCGCGCTGCTGGTTGCTCTCGGGTCCCAAGGCCAAGCCAGCAAGTACGCAGCTTACCGCCCGCGTGCCTCGCCGCTGCGCGCCCCTGCTGCCTGGTGGCGCTATGCAAATCGTGTCGTCACCGACGAAGTGGTGCGAGCGCACAATTGTTGTGGGTGGGCTTTCCTCGCGCAGCGGCGGCAGAAGCGGCTAGAATACGTGTCGCTTTGGAAGCGGAAACGAGTTGGGCGCACACCGAAGAGCTCTTCTGGCGACGAGGAAGACGAGGACGACGACGACAACGATAAAGATGACAAAAATGATAATGATGACAAGTTGAGTGACGCAGGAAGCAGCAGGGGTAGTGATAACGACGAAAGAAGCGATGGCAGCGGCAGCGAGCACAGCGGTTATGGAAGAGCTAGAGGCCATCTGCGTCACCGAAAGAGGCGTGACGTTCGCCAAGCTTACGTAAGTCTCAACGCCGGAGAACAAGCACAGCTCAGTGCACTCGAGGAAGAACTGCCTTTCGATGACGTCATCGTGTTTCGGGCCATGGGCGACCGCCAGCTCAAAGCTGAAGCACGCGAGCAACGGCACGCGAGGCGGGTCGCCCACGCAGCCGCAGCTGTAGCACCCAAGCGTCGATTTTCGGATTCTAATCGAGTGCATAATGGCGATCCTGATACCGTTGGCGACCAACAGGTAGGCCAGTCCCAAACTTGGCTTGAATGGCTCACAGGCGGCGGTAGTGAAGATCGCGATGATGATGACGACGGTATTGGCAGTGAAGGACTGGACGAGGTCGATCAAGAAGGCATTGGGAACGGGAGTGAAAGTAGCAATGACTTGGTTGGTGTAAGCAGTGCATTACTTCGCAGCTTGACGATAGAAGACCGCGCAGCACTATGGCAAGCCGCTGACTGGGACCCTGTCGCCGCAGCCGCAGCCGCTGAGCGGGCTGCTCTAGTAGTGGAAGCAGCGGAAGAGCACGAAGCTGCCCGAAAACTGGCTGCACAAAAGCGTAAAGTGAAACTGCTGGCTGCGTTTTCGTTGGCGCGCGGGAGCGTTACGGTTGCTTCAGCTTCAACTGCTGCTACTGCTGCTGCTGCTGCTGTCACAATGAGTGGTGGTGGGTTAGGCGCAGCTGCTGCTGATATACAACCATTGGTAAGAATTTCATCTCTTCTAATCAGCGTACTAAATCACATTCGCCTTTCATGTTACATCGCATGCTTCTCATGTACTAGTATGCAACATCGCTCGCGATGTATTTCCTCCGTCCTGAGTTCCTTCGTTGTCTGCACCTCTCTCTCTCTCTCTCTTACTATCTCTCTCTCGTTGCCTTTCCACTGAAGGTAACGCTGTCGTTTGCCGACTTGCGAGCAGAGTTTGCTATGAAAGGAGATGCCGCTTCCACCACAACAGCCGTTACTTTAGGCGATTTGAACGTGAGAGCACATGGCAACGACCTGTGCCACCAGCACGCCAAACTCCTCTCTCGGCGACGCATTAAACCATTCACGCGAAACACCAACAAGTCGAGTGATACATCAGCAGCAGCAATAGCAGCAGGAAGCTGGGATCACAATGCCGCTAGCCACAGTGATAGTATGGACAATGACGATTGTGAGTACTTCAATGATAATAACGCGCTGCAGGAGCAACAGCCACCTTTGGTGCAAGTGCTGGTGCAGACTTTAGGCCAAGAAGAGAAAGCCCATTCTGGGTGCGATATTGCCGTTCGAGTACGCCTTGAAGCACTTATAGTGGTGTGTCCCAATCCTCAGAAATCTCAGTGGCTGGATACCATGCTGCAAGGGTTTGTGCAGTCCAGCACAGTCCAGTACCTGAACGCTGAGCTAGAGTGCTTGCTCTTGACGAAGTTACATGGTCTCCGAGATGTACTAGAGTCCAACTTGGAGTACCTGAAAAGCTTGACGGAAAACAAGGGCGCCCGCGTTGCTCTGGATCTCAACTTGCGAGCGCCGCTCGTGGTAGTCCCAGAAGACCATACCGTGACATCATCGCCTTATCTTTCGTTGGACTTAGGGCGGGTAGAAGTAATCACAACGGCTCTGCACAGCAACCAAGGAGGTTCATACAAACGCGTGGAAAATGGTATTGAGAACACCGATAAGGATGGTGGCAATGGCTATGACAGTGAAGAAGACAAAGACGAAGAAGAAGAAGAAAACGAGGACGATGTTAAAGAAGACAACGCCGTGAAGATTGGAATTGGTGTCAGTGGTGATCACAGTGCTGTTTTGGCGGGCCCTTTTGGACACTTTTATGATCAAATCACGGTACAATTGGCAGATGCTTGCGTGGAGCTTGTGGATGCTGCAGCTGTGCGACCCTTCGCAACCGCGGAAATTCCGAACAACAGCAGCAGCAGTTATTCCACAGAATCCCTTCTAGTAGCTCCGTGGGATTTGAATGTAATAGTGCACACTGTGGCGCCCATGGGTCCGCAAGCTCGAGCTTTACCAGCTTGTTACGTGGCTGCTACCGCCGGGCCGCTGAGTGCACAATTGTCGAACCGTGCTTGTACTGCGCTCTTGCGCCTTGCGGCTGCAATCTCGGCTCCCAGCACCGAAAAATCGAGTGCTGATGGTGGCGGCAATTACCAAAAGAGTGCGCGGCAAGATGGAAATTCTGCAGGGACCGTATACGAGGGCGCAATGGCAGGGAGCAACGACAGCCAGGGCTCCTATTCGCCGCTTCCTTCCTTTGATGCCTCTCTACCAGCTTCACCTCCTCTAGGAGCTGCCCCTGCGTATTATGAAGTTAGCACTGCTTCTGTTATTGCACCAAGTGGTGTTGCTGAGTTACCGCTGCCGCTTTCAAATAGCGGTGTGGGGGAACCTGCGAACTTGTATCCTGCTGTCTCAACGCCTGGGCGCTGGAATCGCCGGTCTGGCGACGAAAGCGACTGCAGTGACAACATGAGTCGAAATGGTGGGATCAGCAGCAGTAGCAGCAGCAGTGGAGGCAGCACCCCCCAACACGGGCGTCTGTCGTTCGTGGGGCTGGCCTCCTTACGAACCAGTGCGGTGCGCTTAGCCTCAGGGCATTCTGTGCCTACCACTCCTGTCATAACGCCGTCCCAGACACCATCGCGAAAACCAATGCAACCAACCCCAACCAATCTGGAAAGTGCATTGCAGTTGGACCTTGATGTAGCGGTAGACGAAGAGGTCAAGGAAAAAGAAACGGAAACAGAAACACAGGCGGAAACCATGCACTACGGCTTTCTACGCAATAGCATGAGTCGACGTGGCAGTAGTAGAAGCCTGAAAAGTTTCAAAAGCTTTCGAAGTTTTGTGAGTGCTAAGGGGAGTATTGATGGCAGACGAAGCAGGAGCCATCGTGGGATGTCTCTCAAAAGTGGCAGCATTATAGATGGTGGTGGTGGTGTTGGTGGTAGTAGCAGTGACGATGACGACGATGATAACGAATCTTTCTATTCTCTGGCATCAGGAATGGGTTTTGGTGGTGCTGATACAAGTGAAGCAGCCCTCGATGAAACGGCTATTTTGATCGCTGATTACAAGGATGCTATTGCTGATCTCGAAGCAAATCGCGCTGATCTCGCCAGTTGCTTGCAAGCAGGCGTAGATGGCAGTTTTGGGGTTCGAACTGTCTTCGAAGCTGTAGTTGCGGTAGAAGCAGAGATGAATGCTTTGCGTGAAGACGCAGCAGCTGAGGATGTCGACGACAATGATGACGACGAAGATGTTGAAGACCACGCAGTTGTCCCTGCTGCATCTACAGCCGGTCTCATGAATGCGCTTGCGGAGAAACCAGCACTGCGGCACGCTCTGCTGCCGTCAGCACCACCAATGTCTCCGCCTACACCTTCGTCTTCTCAGTCTATAGGTTTGTTGTCCTCAGAGGAGGCGCAGGCTGTACAACAAATCTCTTCAGAAGAGTCCCAGCCTCATGCAGAAGAGTCTCTAGGTGGATGGCGTGCGGTGGCGCTCGCGCTGCCCTTGCCTCAACCATGGGTAACTTGGCTTGACTTGGCACGCTTGCTGTCGCCTCATGCTGCTCAGTCCTTGTCGGCAGCGCTGCAAGAGTGTGACGATGAGCTGGAAGAGTTTCGAGCCGTGTATGCAGATATGGAGGCTGCACTCGCAGAGGCCAAGGCTTTTGCTGCCGGTGGTGGTGGTGCTGGGACTGGTGCAGCTGCTTTGAAGTCGGGCGATGGATATGGTTTGTATGCCAAATCTCGGCTCTTGCCGTCGGGCACGACCACTGGTACTGATGTTGCTGTGCGTGAAGTTCTGAAACTGTCAGTGGCGTTACCGCTGGTTTCGGTGAATCTTTTAGACGTTGCTCGGCCTGGCACGAACAACAGAACTAGCAGTGGCAGCAGCAGTAGCAGCAGCGGGCGTAATTCAAGGTATGAACTGATATTTGTTTTTAGATTATTATACGATATAATCTATTCGTGTACTTTTTGTTTATCTTCACGTGCGCTCATCGAGTTTGTAGCGTGCAATTGATGTACAGTAGTTATTTTGATCGAATGAATTAAGTATATGCAAACTGACGAGATGCTTTTTTTTTGCCAGATCGTGGCACTTTTTTGTTTCTCACTATTTCTGCGACTGATGTTGATTACCATTGCATTTTCCGTCCAGTAGCTCTGTGGTTTTGCTGGTGGAGTTGGAGACTTTCAATTTGTCTCTTGACATGTGCAGTAATGGTACAGCGTCCTCGTCGCTGTCTCTTTCGAACTTGGTGGTCGCGGATGGAGCCGGGTTGCAACTGCTTGGTTCCTCGAGTGTTACAACAACGCCTCCTGGATGTCCACGGGCTACTGATCAATCAGACCATGTCAGCAGTCGCAACAGCAGTCGTACCGAAGAAGGACTTAACAGCAGCAGCAAGCATAGCAGCCGAGTCAGCAGCAGGACGAATACTAAGGATGAAGAAGAGAAGCATACTCATGATGGCAGCGGAAGCAAAAACAAAGTCACCGTCGAAGATGAGCAAACGGCTGACGATGCATCCACTTTGTCCGACTATTCAGTAGGTCCTGCACCTTTACTTCAAGTCACTTACCACCGCAACCTTTTGAGCTCAGACTTACCTACGCCACTTCCTCCACCTGAGGAAGCATTCTCGCAGTCCTTACATGTGGAGGCACAGCCTCTGGACGCTGTCATTTCGCAGGCAGCTGTGCTGCAGGTTCTACTCTTTACGGACGATTTGGTGCTTCCTAGCCAAGGGCAGCAACCCTCTTCATCCAAATCGCCCAGGGATGGCAATGCATCATCGACAGCTCATGGAGTACCGGAAGAAGATTCGTGGAATCCTCCACCATCGTTCCAGCCAGGCACACCTGGAGTCACATCACATCGTGCTTCCTCCTCATCGAACTCAACCGCCTTATCGACGTCCGACAATGCAGTTGATGTTGCAGCTAGTTCTGTCTCACGTTTAACGAACCTTTCGTTCTCACTGCATCTGGGAAAGATTGGTGTATCAGCGGCTGACAACACGACAGGAGAATTGATTGCTACTCTCAACTTACAGAACATCGATGCCTCAATGTGCACCATTCCTGGCCGCGCGACGGCTAACTTGAGCCTGGGAAACGCTCAGCTCTGGCACTTGTCGCCAGATAGCGCAAACGAGTTGCTTGGTCGATGGGACCCATCCTTGCTTCGCCAAGGTGATGCTTATGAGAACAGTGACAGTGAGAACAGTGACAGTGATGGCAGCGAAGGTCACGATGGCAGTGGGAGTAATGGCGAGTTTGACAGTGACATTGGCGACCTTGATAGTGACGGGGAGCAAGTTGAGAGGCCACCTAGTAGAAAGTTCCAAGGTCACAGCAGTTCTCAAGCTATGAATTTAGATCAGCCGCTGGCCTCAATTACAGCATGCGTAGAGACAAAACCTTACCGCCGTTCCACTGAAAATTTTGATTCACCGTCGTTGATGGCAATCGCAGGCGTGAAAGTTGAGCCGCTGCGGTTAGTGGCCTCGGCACCGTTTGCTTTAGCCATGCAATTTTACGTAAGCAACGGCCCTCTTATGGCGTACTTCGCAAGTAAAAGCCAAGAGGAAACTTCCACCGTCAATGTACAGTCATCATCACTACCGTGGAATGCGTCACCACCACCAAGATCAGATGTAGAGGCCAACCAGCCCTGGGATCCTCCTCGAAGGAATGACGTACCTTACTTCGGTACCTCCTCTTTTCCATTAACAGAGACTGGTGGAACTTCGTTATCTATATCTGCTCGTCCCAATAACTTCACTGCTGATGAAAGCGGCAATCGCAGTCATTCGGAGGTAATGCCTCCTGGGAAGTACGCGCTGCGCGTAAAACTTACGGTGAGCCTCGCGTCGCCCACTCTCTTGCTTCCCATCGACCTGGACTCTGCACTCACGGGCGGTCTCCTCGTGGATCTGGGTGAGGTGGCTACAACTGTCGAGCTTGAGGGTGCGTCATGCCTAAATAGTAATAGCAGCAACAGCAGCAGCGACGAAAGAGGAGCGAACGGAAATAGTGGTCGAACACAAGATGATGCTCTGAAGTCGAAACCACGTGGATTTTTGGTTCCATCGCCTGCCCCTGCCACAAGTACTTCATTGCCCTCTATGACATCACCTCAACAGTCAATGCCCTCGATGGTGGTGGCAAAAACTTCGCTGCATGTGCAAGGAGCTCTGGTTCGGGACGTTTCAAGCGGTGGTTCGAGCCTCTTGTTGCCCATAAATGTAGCTGTGCTTGTTCGGTTGCCTCTCAGTGCTTATGTGCCACAGCTTGCGGTTGACCAACCAGTTGCAAGGGCAGTAGCTACAGCTTTGCTTGGAGCTGGATCCTGCCTCAATTCTGGTCCTACGTCAGCCCATGAACCTTCTTTTGACCGAGCGAGTGATGGGAAGGATGGTCGCATTCCGATGTTTTCTTCATCTGCTCCTGAAAACAATACCAGCAGTAGCCACCACATCTCCTCTGCAGACTTGCCTACCGAGGGGGTGTCGCCCACTACAGCGCTGTTAGTGGTCAAAGTTTCACCCGTTGTGACATGCTTGTCAGAAGCTACTTTAACGCTCGCTCTCCGTGCAGCTGCAGCTGTAACTGCTGCTCTGCCGCCGCCATCTCCATCATCGTCTCCAGAAAATGTACCCGGAGGAGTAGGAGGAGGAGGAGCAACAGACTGTACTACAGGTACGGCTCATATATAAATCACGTCAAGTGCATTTCACTCCATACTTGAAGTTTCATTCTAGTTATCGCAGTTTTTATATTTATTCTATGTCCCCTTTTTGTACTAAAATATGTTTTGATTGTCTTTATCACATAGATATAGAGCCAGCGACGACGCCTATTCCTGAAGTTTTGCCTTGTGCAATAGTAGTGGTTGCAGATGTGGCGTCTGTAGCCGTGACAATTGCAACAAGTGAAGGAGTTTGTAGCAACGGTTCTGATGAGCAGTGTGCATCGCTGTCCTCTTCGCCAATCGCTGAAGGCAAAATCAGTGGCATTTCGTTGGAACTGAAAGTGAACGCTGGGCATGTTTCGCACTTTTGTCTAGCCACCAGTTTGAAAATTGGTGGAATCGAGTTCTTTGATCGCCGAGTTCTTGAAAACGAGGAAGCCAACAGCAGTCTTGGCGTAGGTAACTGCAGCTCTATTTCCGTAACGCCGATGGGCAACCATGCAGAGCGTGCCGATGCTTGGAACGATCGCCCTCGTGAAACACTTCTCATTGGCCGCGTTCCTGGCTTGACCAATGATTCGTCATCATCCGACTCTCAAGCACCGCACGTGTCCGCTACTTTTTCAGTGCCCATCTGTGCTCTAACAGCCCTTACAGGTGGTCACACTGGCTTGAATAGCAATGATGGCAACAGAAATGGAAATAAAGAGTCTGCTGTGACCGCTCATATTTCAATAGCTCCGACTCGAGTTGCTGCACTGCCAGCACCCACAATGGCTCTCATGCATGCAATTGACGTCTTGATGAGTGCGGCAGCAGCAGCGACAGCAACGAAGTCAACCGAGGCTCATGCAGCAGAGCAACAGCATGCACGTGAAATTTCCAGAAGCAGTTCTGCGTCTCATGACCGTTCGTCAAGGCGAAACATGAGTGGAAACTTCGTTGAAAGGGACGGGAGTTATACTCCTCGACCGCCTGAAACAGCAACAGCCATAACTGGACCTTCGGAGAAAAGACAGTCAGTTTCTCGGATGTCACCAGGGCCTACTAGTATGCGTTCATTTGCTCCACCAAGAGATCGTGAAGATCGTCGCCATGGCACTCAACCGAATTCGTCAAGGAATACAATGAGACGAGCTACCTCAGAACCTCTCCATACTTCTTCTTCGCCTGCGACAAGAAATATTCCATCATCGGAGGCTGTAAAGCCACCATCTTTATCTCAATCGCATTGTAGTAGATCTTTGTCACCTGACCTGCCTGTCGGCCCTGGAGTGGGTTGCAAGGTCGGATGGTTGCAGGATTTGATTCCAGTACCAGTCAAGGTCAAGTTGGATATTGCACCGTGCGAAATGTGGGCTCTGGACGGATGCCACGCCATTCTAGTACTTGTAAACGGTGCTCTGGAGGCATCGTTATTGCCTCATGAGCTAACTATGCGCGGCGATGCTGTGCACTGCCCTCGTAATAATAGAAAGACGTGTCATCGCAGCGATGCTGCCGGTCGCGAAAGCAACAAAAGCGGCAGCGGTAACATTAGCCATATTGGCCACAGTAGCAGTAGTGGTAACGGTGAAGGGAGCATCAATCTTGACAGCCCCTGCATACTGAGTGCAAGAGCTGCTCCTTTTGTAACTTTGGACTTGAAGGCAGGTGCTTCGATGCGGGCGGGCCCTCTAGATGCCCAGCCTCTGAAAGCTGACCGATGCACTGAGCTCACATCGTTACCGAACCTTACAGTAGCTTACAAATGCCGCGCTCTTACCTTGAAAGATTCTTCGTCTTCGCCCAGTGCTATGGCGGTACCAGCTCATGCCCGTACTGGCTCTGAGGGCACTAGTGCGGATGCACATTCTCCTACTGCGGAGCTTCGGTTAGTAAAATTGGCACATTCAATGGAAGTCAACTTGGCTCCATTGTCTATGTCATTGAATTTGGCAACCTTAGCTCCAGTGATCGGCCTCATACAGCGGCTATCTATGGAGTGGGCTTTCGCCACTGCTGCTGCTGCTACTGCTGCGAGGACTCCAGCATCCAACCAGGAAATTTTTTCTTCGTCCTCTGATAGCATTCATCATCGCAAACGCGCCGTGGAGTGGGCTAGGGCCAAAGAAAATGCTCGAGCCAAGAATTCCGCACAAGTAACAGGTGCTACTCGACACGGAGCCAAGCAACCATCATTACAATCAGGACATTCGTTATCACACTCCAAGAATAACCAGGCTACCATACCGTCTCGGCGCACAATGTACCGAACCTCGTCGTCTCAGTCTCCTCGCAACCGTACGCCTTTGCATAGCATGAACAACACCAGCAGCACCAGCAGTAGTACTAATACATGCCCCGACGTGAAGGAAGGAAGCGACGGCATGCCAGTGCTGGACTCATGGAGTGCAGCGCTCCTGTTGCTGAGTGAAATGGACGTGCATTTGCGCAGTGGTGGTGTTCATTTGGTGGTGGTAGAACCAAGTGCGATAGACTCAAACATGAACTACAGCCCCGATATCAAACCCAACGCCAACTGCAGCAGTAGCAGCGGTAGCAGTGGCAATGACTCCACTGGTACTGCAAGCAGAGAGAAGGCAGTGCTCCAGGTCTCTCTTGCGTCGCTTGAAGGCACGGCCATGCTCCGCCACGCTGGCCGTCGCAGCGCTCTTCTCATTGGTCCAATTGCAGCCGACGGCTCGGCCCGCATCGCGTCACCGACGGCTACTCTGTCGACTTCGCCAACTGCACCAACCACGGCATTCCCAACTACTGATGCTGGTGCTGGTGCTGCTGGTGAGGTGGTGGTTGCCGCTGGTGCGGCACTCGGTACCCTATCAATTGGGTTGCAACCGCACTTGGCCGCTTGGTACTGGCACCGGGGCTTGGAATGCTGGGAGCCTTTGATTGAGCCATGGTCGGTCTCTTTGGGCGCTCAACTTCAACTTGCATCGCTCGTGCAGCTGCCTCAGGGTGTGCCCTCTGCAGTGCCTTTGCCTGCGCGTCTTTTACCAACCGAAGATGAAGTTCAAGACCTTTCGTCTTCAGCTGCTGGCTGGGCTGACAATCAAGTAGGAGAAGAAGGAGCACCATCGGAGTCTTTGTCTGGTGGCGTGCACCAATCTCCTGGCACTTCAGCTGTAGTAGCCTCAGCCAGTTCTACTCCTTTGACGCCGCGTTTGCAAGCTGCCCGCTTGGCCGCGGCTTTAGCTTGGGACTCTGTCACAGACTCGCCGCGGGCGCTGTCGCAGTCACTGTCGGACGCTTTCCTGGCGACTCTAGAGAAAGTAGGCGTGGCGCGGCGGTCGAGCAGCATTAGTAGTAGGAGCAGCGGCGGCGATAATGCCAATCCAAGTTCAGCGCCGCCTTCGCCAGGTCTCAGCGCTGCCTTTGACCTCAACGCTGCTGCTGGTTTTGAAGCCTCTGACGCACCTTCGGCAGCTGCAGCAACGACGGCGACGGATGCTTTTACTTCTCCTGCGGAAGAAGCACGCACTTCGGTTGGCTCCTCGTCTGCGGTACCATCTATCGTGAATTCATCGCTCGACTCTTTGCGCGGAAGGCTGCCAGATCCGTTAGATGACATCAAAGAAGATGTTGAAGAAGACAAGAACAACGAAGAGGATGAAGATGACATCGCGGACGAAGATGATGATGATGAGTTAGATGGCACTGCCGCAGCAGCCGTAGCAGTTGCAGTTGCGTCTCCGAAAAGGCTTGAAATCAATGTCTCAGAAGCATTGCTCGAATCCACCGCGCAGCTTCTAGCGTCTTGCGCGAATGTAACATCGGGCGGAAACAACGCAGCAATGGCCCTGGAAAACAACACGGGTTCCAAGCTTTGGTTCTCTACCAGCTCTAGTTCGAGTTTTGGCGTTGGTATCAATGGAGGTACATTCTTCGTGTACTCGCTGGATTGGGTCTGAAGTTTTTTTTAACAACACATTACTCCTTGAAGTATGAAATTATTTCTTTTAGCTATTCATTCGTATTCTAACCTTCAACTCTTTCCTTTGAATATCTTATGTCCTCATGAAGGAGCTATTGGTGGTGTGACCGAGGAAGTGTGCTTGAAACCTGGACAGCGGGTAAGGCTGCCCCGGGAAGGTTTCTTGTGGCTACGACTCGCAGAACCTCTTCCTTCTCACCTTCCTCCTCGGGCTGCGTATACGTCGCATTTACAGTATGCCTCCTCCAGCCAGGAGTCGCTCTCAGATCATGCTACTGCTTCTGCTGCTACGGTATCAGCGCTGGAACGCATCGGGCCAATACCTCTGCGCGCTCAGTCTCCTCAGGTGCATGGTGTAGGCGCTTGCGCAACGCTCGTCGTGTCCCCTCACAGCGTGCCTGCTTCAGCTTCAAGAAGCAGCAGCAGCAGCAGCAGCTACTGTGGTGGCAACCAGATTCGTCTGTTGCGGGCCCGATCTACGGTGCTCGTGCGCAACGCGACTGACTTGCCGATGCGTGCCTCTTTGCTGGCCCATGCCACCTCGACTTCCCCCACTTGGGGCTGTGTTTTGCCACCTGGAGATGAGGCATGGGTACCGGTGTGGGCAGCAGCGAGCTGTTTAGAGAGAGGCTACCTTTCCTTCGTACCTCGGCACGCCGTTGCGACGGCTGTAGCTACTGCAGCAGCAACCGATTCTTCCGCCTCAGCAGCTGCAGCAGCGTCGGCAGTTCCTACTTCTCAAGGGAGTGCACTTTCGTCTGGAACACCTCCATCGAACGTTCCTGCGGTAGCAGCAGTACCTGCTCGACCCGCGACCATAGATGAAGAGCTTGAAGAGCCGTTTGATGCGGTCAGTGTGCCCCTCGCGCCACCGGCGCCAGCCTTACAGCAGCCACTGCCGATTCGCATGGGTGGCTGCTGCGGAAACGGCCTCGGCAGAAGCACTGCTCACAACGCTACCTCCACTGCCGCCTCTGAGGAGACGGAGGCTAATGACTGCAGTGACGGCACAGCCGATGCAGATGCCACCGGACTGTCGACCTCTGTGTTGCACTTCCACCGCCGGCGGCGGAACAGCAGCAGCAGTAGTAGCAGCCTCCTTGCACTGCATCTAGGCCTGGCAGTCGTGCGTGACCCTGTCAGTGTAAATGCCTCATCAGAAGCAAACAGTGGAGCAGCCACAACAGCAAACGCACTGAGCTATTTTCGTGCGGCGCCCAATTTGATGGCGTTTGTGCTGTCGGCGCCGTTTTGCGTCACGAATGTGTTGCCACGCAGCATCGAAGTGGAAGTGCTCGCTAGAGACTCCCTTTCCTCGTTCGCTACGAGCCCTACCAGTAGCAGTGGCAATAATGGCCCTGTGGTGAACCGCGTGAGTGGGTTTCTCTTGCCAGGGGCTAAACTGCCCTGGCACGGGTGCAGCCATGAACACGCACTTGAAGTCAAGTTTCGCTTTGCGGAAGCCTCGGATAGTGCTCTTGGGTCAAACAGCGGCAACAACAATCGCAGGTCTTTGTGGTCTTCGGCTGTATTTGTGCCGCCACACAGCAACCGGTGCGACTACAGCGATGCGCTCCTTTTTGGCCAAAACAACAGCAGCGACGATATCCCAGAGAAGAATGGCAACCATCGGTGGCCGCACAGCGGCGGCAGCACTGAAGTGCAGCAAGTCTACCTCACTGAGACCGCTGCTGCTGCTGCTGCTCCTGCTGCTCCTGCTACTAGGTCAGAGTCTGGTGCACTGTCAGTGAGTGCCGAAGTGTCACAAAAGGGCGGGCTGCCAGGACAAGTGAATGTGGCCGACGCATCGCGGGCAGTAACCTTCTATGTACCCTGGTGGGTGCGCAATGGCACAGGCCTAGAACTCGAGGTCGGTTCGGCTTCTTCTGCCACTGGCACAGCAACCAGGAGGGCTACCGAGGGAGACTCTCCCCAGATCTTGCCGTTTAGCCCCCAAGATCGGAGTGTGTTGGCTGATAGCGGCGTAAAATCTAGAGCTGCGGCAGTTGGGAGAAGTGCGTTGCGTTCTAGTACGGGAGGCTTTCGTGACCTTCTTGATGCTTCGACGACCAAATATGGAAACCGCAGCGCCAACAATGACACCAACACCAGTAGCAGCAGCCATTCATTGCTGAATGACGGTGGAGCGCTTTGGCTAGTCGCTGATCCCACTGCACCACCGTCGCCACCGCCTCGTCAGTTGCTGGGTTTGGCACCTACGTCTTCGCTTCAACCTTCGGCGAAGCACTTATGTGTGCGCGTGCGCAGTTGTGGTGTTTCTTCCGTGGATAATGCGATCGACACTTCGTCTTACCCCGCAGCTACGGCTAATGTGGTGACTGCTTGGTCATCACCTTTTGCGCTCAAAGATCATCGCCATCGCCGCCGGCACCACCTCTCTTGCCTTCGATTGGATGCGCTCTCATTGTCACCGCATACTCCAGCGCCTGCGCTTGAATTTACGGGTGACGTCAGGCAAGCACCAGGTTTGTTTGGTCGTTACACGCAAGTGCTGGAGCTGCAGCCGCGGCTGTCATTGGTGAACAATCTGGGGCGCAGTTTACAAGTCGCACAAGCAGTTGGAGGTTTGGGGCCGTCTTCTTCGACTGCCAATTTGAACGAGAAACACAGTCCCAGCTCAAGCGGTCAGTTTCCTGTATCCAGCGACTCGCGAAGGATTTACGGACAATCATCTGGGCTACAGCACTTGCTTCCTCGGGGATTGGGAATGTTGACAGGTGATAACACTGGGCGTAATTTGAACGGAGCTTTAGGTGTAGCAGGCAGTGCCGGGAGTGGTGCTACCCTCACCTTAGCGGCTGGAGCTTGTGCCCCGCTGCATTGGAGCGATGGCGGTGGCCCGAGGCGTATTCATATACGGTTTGAGGAATACGGTGCGCAGTGGTCAGGTCAACTCGATGTCAGTGGTACAGATCTAGGATTGGGTGGTAATTACCACGACGGTGATGATGATGATGATGACGTCGATAATAAAAGCGACAGCGACGACGACACCGTCGATGAAATCAAATTGAAGGGCCAAGGTGACCTTGGGTCTCTGTCATCAAAGGACGCAGCTGTTGTCACTGTGCTGCGACTCTGCAATGCACACACCCACACCGTTACTTTCGTGCATGCGCTGGTGGCGCAGAGCAGACATTCCAGTGCGCTGCGCGTGACGCTCTCACCTTGTCCTCTTGACGCGGTGCCATTTCGGATCGAGAACGCCACCACACACACCATTGCTCATGCGCAAGCTAAGTCTACGAGTGGGAGCGTCGCATGGGCTCAGGTTCGCCCTACCAACACTTTACTGGCCTTTCGATCAACGCCTTATGCGTGGGACGAACCCGAGATGTCAATGCTCCCACTGTCCTCTTCAGAGCATGAAAAAAAAATCCGCAGCAACAGACTCAAGACGAACAAGCTTGCACTCTCTGCCTTGATTGATGAGCGATGGATTGACCTCGGGACTTTTGCGTTTGCTTCTCATGGAAATCACGCGAACAGCAGTGGTGTTGGCACTGGGTATAACGAAGAAGAAGACATTTTCCCGGTGGATTCCGGTGCTCCACCTTACTTGGCTGTGCGTCGCAAGGGGTCGGTGCTCGCTCTCATAGACACCCGCAGTTGTGGCACCGTAAACGAGCACATGGGTTCGCCTTCTTCGTTGCAAGCAGTGCCTAAAATGGTGCGTGCATCCTCAATTTCATCTTCTTCGGCTCGTTTAGATGCATCGGCACCCGATACCACGGAAAGTGAGCCGACTGCGCCTTCTCAACTGCACTCACGAGCACCCGTCTCCCATGTACTCACGTTTCCGCAGCCGAAAGTGCTCTTAAATCAAGACCACCAGCCGCCCTATGTTAGGTCCCTGTGCGTTGCAGTGCGCTTGGCGGGTTTTGGTGTATCTGTGGTGGAGCACGGCTACGCTTTCCGTGACGACCGCAAGGTTGATACGACAAGCATACCTATTGATGGTGGTAGTGGTGGTGGTGGCAAGTTTTCGCCGCGCGAATTGCTTTACCTCTCCGTGACTGAGGTGACCTGTGCAGTAGATGGCGGCATGCTTGCAAAGACAAACACTGGCATAAGGCGAAGCGGCAGTGGTGTAGCGCCCAGTGCTTTGGTGCAGCCCCAGCAAACTAATTCCCCCTTAGGAGAGTTTTTAGAATGCGTGCGCTTCCGAATCGAAGGCGTCCAAATCGACAACATGCTGCCGGACACCCCTTTCCCCAACCTCTTGTGCTTGCGCGATTCTTCGTCAGTTTCTGCTGCTGTTTCAAGTGAGGAAGTTTTGCCATTTGTTGATTCAAGTCCGAAGTCTCCGTCTGTTTCTTCCGCAAAAAGTGCAGCACTAATGAGAGACTTAACCTCAGAGTGCTTCGATTGGGTGAAGGATATCTGGGGAGACAATCAGGAGGCAAGCTATCACCTACACTATAGTGCACCCTTCCTCAATGTGGCTTTGTTGCAAAGCGGGCGGTCTATAAGCGTCGACTTAGCACCGATGGCAGTGGCTGTTGACGGAGCTTTAGTCGCCGCGTTGCTCGATCTGGGCGCTCGCTTGGCTCCGCAATTGCCTTCTGCTCTGAGTGGTGCTATAGCTGCAGCTAAAGCATTTACGCCACCGCCATCGCCACCTCTGCAGCAGCGGCTGTTGCTTTTGCCATCGTTAAGTGCTACTGACAGCAGCGTGAGTGGGCTCTCCCGGCCAGCTCCTGCAGCAGCACAGCAGCAGCCAACGTCACAGCAAGGGGCAAAAAGCTCCCAAGAGGGAAGTCGGACGACACATGTAGGTTCACAGGCGGCCCCATTGATTGGTGCGCTGTGGCCGCTGCGGGAACAGATCTACCGGATGCAGAAGTTCAACCATGGCAGCAGGGGCTTGCTGCGTCAAAACAGTGAAGGGCTGCTTGAGATCAGCACCCTAGCTCCTGGGATAAGCCTCAATTACAGCAGCAGTGGCAACGGCAGTGTAATTAGAAGTACGCAGACCATCAACCACCAAATTCGCGGTGACCGAAGCAAAAAAGATCGCTGCAACGATGAGCAGACGTTGGAGTCAATGCTGAGCCAAATTGAGTCCCTGCACGTTAGCCGAATTCGCCTCGATTTGTCGTTCATTCTGGGCCATGGGCCACGCCGCCTGCCTGAAAGAAAGGAGCAATTAGCGCTCACTTCCGGAAGAAATGCACCTCTTCCTGCTGAAGCTACTGTTGGTCTTAATAGTGGTGGCAATGCGGAGGAGGTAGCTTCTTCTTTAGCTTCAACGAGCAAAATGGCCGTGGCTGATGCTTCCGATGACAACCTCGTTCGGTCGCTGCTTGGGTTGGCGTACCAGCACTACGGCGCCAACCCAGCAGCAACTCAAGGAGGAGGAGGTGTGCGAAAGCTACTAGTCGCTGCCGTGTCGGCATTTGGGAACACCTTTGCCTCCATTGACCGCGCACCTCTGGCCCTTCAGCCGCTTTCCTTGCATGGGCCCAAGATTACGCCCAGTGAGATCGCGCGCCATTACCGAGGGCAAAGCGTGCGTCAGGTGTTCATGCTCCTCGGGACGTCGGTGCTTGTTGGGGCTCCACTCACGGCCATCAACAAGACGATTGTGCGGCTCGGGGACTTGTGGCGTGAACCTCGGAAGGTGGCTGGTCGGCTGTGGCGGCTCGATATGAAACAATGGCTGAAGGCACGCGTGAAAGGCCTGAAGTCGCTCATGATTGCGATGGTCCACAACCTTGCGTACTCCGCTGCTCGTACGTTGCATGGCTTCAACCAGAGCCTGCAGTACATTTATCCGTCGGCTTGTGACACCCATACCTGGGCTTTGTCTAGAAGCAGCACTAGCAGCACAAGCAGCAGCGGCAGCGACCGCCGTACGGTGTATAGCAGTGCATCTACCTTCACCTCAAGCACAACCGACACTGGCGCAGATAGCAGTCACATGGCGCTTCAGCTCTTGCCTCGGCCCACCACCCTGCCCTTTGGCCTGCATCTAGCGATGCGTGGCTTGATTACCGAACCCTGGCTGCTTGGGGTCACTGCGCGCAGCCCGAGTGGCGTCATAATTGGCACTTGCCATGCACTCAGTGGCCTAGTGTTCAAGCCTCTACTGGGAGGGTTCACCCAGCTGGAGTTTACTCTTGGCACCCTCGCCAATGCCACCTTGCCGCCCCAGGTGTGCGATAATGGTGGGGTAGGGGCATCGATGCGCGTGCGACCGCCGAGAGCGTTTGGGGCTCTAGATGGGCGCTTGCTAGCCTACACGCCAGCTACCCCGCTTTCGCCACCAGGGTTGAACTCCTACAGTACGACCACTGCTGCTTCTCACTCAAGTGCAGCATCTGGCACCTCTTCGGGGGAGTCGGGATTCAAGAAGTAACTCGAAAGTTGACAATACGATTTTGCCATTGTGGGAAATGTGTTGGCTGGTGCGTATGAGCATATGTGTAGGTGTTCTAATTCTTTTACAACTGCGACTCCAAATGCGGAAAGACAAGCACACCGTAGTTAATTGTAGCTGCGGAGATAGCCAAAACGCACTGCCCGTTGTTGATATACGATACACCAGAAGCAATAGATTTCTTCAGTCCACAAATAAATATTGCACTTATAGCTTGCTCGTAGCTTCAGTGAAAATCTGTTCAGCTGCCTTCGTTATAGTCCGGCTATACTGGTGATACTGGAATTCAGCGAGGCTACTCATCTGCCCGGATTACTGGCTTTCGTTCTCAGGCACAGGACAGAAAAAAATAAAAATCATTCAATTCAGGGTACCTCATTTTAAAAGCCCCAGAAAATCATAAATCGTGCCTACTTGTTCTTTTTTGCTTTTTCGGTGCCTCTTCTGGTTGCTGCTGGAATTACCGTGGCTTCTACCACCGAAGTTGCGGACTTCGAACGAGCGGTTTTGGGTGCAGTGCTCTTGACAGCTTTGCTGCCGTTACTCACGGCCACATCTGGGCTAGCTTCTTCCGAGATTCCATGCTGCGTCATGAGCTCTGAGGTCACTTCTTGCGATTTCTCCAATGGTAGAACGATGACCTTGCTACTGCCAAACTTAAACGTCACCCACGGGCCTTTCGCTGCTTTCAGGAACCGGTGCACGTCCGCCAAGTTGTTGACAACCTGGCCATCGATCTCGAGCAACGGCAAGTGCATGTCTCTGAAGTCTTCGGCTTCGTAACCGAGCATCAAACTGTGCGGTAAAATAGTGGCGAGGCCAATGATTTGCTGGTCAGTGCGTTCATGCTTGCGCCCTTCAGAATGCCAAACTTCCGCTGTTTGAAGCGTACAGTAATAGGCAATGTTCCCAGTTGTATTCCTCCGGTTGTAATGCAAATGGAGAGGGCAGAACACCAGACCCGCGAAAAGGCAGTACGAGGCTTTGTTGTACCACCGAATGGGGGTGATCCTTGGGGGGTCCTCGCCCAATACTGAAATCTTAACGTGCTTGCCTTTCCGTAAAACCGTCATTGATATGGATTCGCCTATAAGCTTAATGGTCACGGCAGCGCGGAAATCAATGGGAGACACACCGGGACGCTGGATGCGTCCGTCGTTTGACACATTTTCCCCATTGATTCCCATGATCACATCCCCCGGCAACAG
>Ga0307930_1000749_pt1 | contig 26062 bp, 24 predicted proteins | sample OrgLakmetageno46_FD_203161 | JGI IMG/M metagenome (GOLD analysis project Ga0307930, IMG submission 203161) | Saline water microbial communities from Organic Lake, Antarctica - #46 | ecosystem: Environmental > Aquatic > Non-marine Saline and Alkaline > Saline | place: Antarctica: Organic Lake...
CCTTTGCAGCTCCATGTTGTGCCAGCAATCGCAGGGATCTTGTAGAAGGAAATGTGCGCGAACATGCCAACAGTATAGTCTGGATTACCAAGTGACGACCAGCGACCCACCGGTCGCTTTTTTTATTCCCCATCAATACCCCACGGCGTAAGCCTGGGGATGTAGGGAGTTCATGCACCACGTAGTGGTGCATGCTAAAAGGTTGCTTTTAGCTTTCGAGGATACCCCGGGCGTGAGCTCGTGGGTAATTCATTTACAAACCACTACTTTTACATACGACCACACCTCAAGTAGGACACGCAATAGCTGCCTAGCGGCCAGCCCGACCGGTACTGCTGCAGCGGCCGAATCAGAAATACTCCAATTAATTGGAGTATTTTACATAGGTGCAACTTGGCTCATCTACATGCTTACAATGACTGAATTTGGCACAGAACCCATGAACTGTGCCTTGCCGCCAAGAAGGAGGAGCCAAGGTTTGTTCTGCGAGTGGTTTCTTTTTTGTTTTGTAGTGGTAATTAGATCAGATTATCATTTTTTACAGCGGAGACAAAGGCGTCGTTGCGCTCGTATTCATTTTTAAACATCCCAAACGACGCGTAGCCGGGTGAGAACAGCAGGATGTCAGCTGGCTGGCTGGCGGCCAGCCCGGCCTCTACTGCCGCCTCGACGGAATCTGAAATACTCCAATTAATTGGAGTATTTGTAAGGGCGGTGGCGAGACGGTCGGTGCCAGTACCCGCTAGTAGTATGACTTGTTTACAAAATTTTGGCATCGCGTCGAGTAATGCTTGAGGGTCAATATCTTTATCAGCGCCACCAGCAATGAGGATGATGTTTTTGGAGTCTGTATTCCCGACGGCTTCGAGTGCGCGCACGGTGGCAATTGGCGTGGTGGCGTTGTTGTCATTAAAGATACCGACCCCGTCTGGCGCTCCCATGTATTGCAAACGTCCCTCTACCCCCGGAAAGCTAGCGAGCTCTGGGAGAATATCTTCATCGGTGAGACTCAGAGCCTTGAGTGCTTCTATCGCTAGTGCGGCATTGAGCCGATTATGCTCACCTGGCATCGCCAGTAGTCCATCAGCCGGAACACCTGAAGCATCCACCAGTACCACCTCTTGTCCCAAGGTAGCGGTCGGAATCGTCTTGATCCGCTCAAATACTTCTGGAGTCGTCACCAGTACACCACTCTCTTCTTGGTGACTAAAGATATTGGCTTTGTCTGCAAAGTAGACATCCATCGCCGCTTCTTTGCTCATACCTGCACTTTGATAATAGTTCAGGTGGTCTTCCATAAAATTAGTAAACACGGCAATTTGCGGTGACATCCCTGCCCAGCTCCACCCCTGTAGCTGCCAAGAATCAAGCTCCATGATGCACAGTGAATCTGGCTGCACTTCTTTTAGGAGCTGGAGGTTTGAGCGGCCGCGGATGTTGCCTCCAAGCAAAATATTTTCTCCGGTGACCTGTGAGAGCACGTGATGGATCAGGTGCGTCACGGTACTTTTGCCGCGAGTACCGGTAACGCCAACAATAGGAATACCTGACAATTCTGCAAACCAGGCAGCGGACTGTTTGAGTGGTACCCCAGCTATCTTGGCTGCGGCCAGCTCTGGAGAATCAATTGGGGTACCGGCGCCAACCAACACATAATCTGCACTGATAAAATCGATGGTATCGTAGGGACCGAATTTGAAGGTGATATTGTCGTACTGTTTGAGGGCGTCGACAGATGGCTGCATAACCTCAGCCGGTGCATCATCAACGACTAACACCTGCGCCCCGGCTTCGGCCAGAAACGCGGCGTCCCCGACCCCACGCCCAAGCAAGCCAATCCGCATGATGGTGATTTTTTTACCGGCAAATTGTTCGTTCCAAGTTTTCATACCCACTATCCTACGATAAACCACCGTAAATCGCCACAGTTAGCTGCTATACTTTTATCATCATGAAACAAACGAAGGGCAAACGCTCACTTGAAGCCTATAAGATCTTTCCGTATGTAGCCTGGGGATTGATACTTGGTTTTACATTTTTTGTTTACAACCTGGTGACTGATCTACAAGACACAACCTCACAGCTACAAAAACAAACCAACGCCCTACAACAGCAAGTATCAACAGACCTGCGCACAGCTGATTTTGATAGTTACAATAAAGACCGTTATCAATCAGACAAGAATCGGGAATAGTTGTGCAGCTGCAATCAGTCTCAATCAAAAGTATTGCCTCGTTCGCCGCGGTTATAGTAATTTTTATTGCCGCTATTTCGCTCAGCCAGTGGCTGACCACGAGCGATCAAGCAGTCGCTGTCACTGAACGGTTTGGGTATCTTGGGTTGCTTGTTATTGGGATTGTGACTGGTCTCAACTTTGTTATCCCGATTCCTGCAGCGACGTTTAGCGCGCTCTACAGTGCAGCCGGATTAGCTACCACGGGGATTATCTTGGCACTGGCGTTTGGAACCTTGATCGCTGACATGATCGGGTATTGGGTCGGGACCAAATTGCGCTTGGTACTGAGCGATACGTACCCAAAAATTAGTGGGTATGCGAAACGAGTAGCAGCCCAAAGTACGTTTTTTATATTTATTTTTGTTCTGCTCTACGCAGCATTTGTCCCATTCCCTAATGAAGCCATTTTAATTCCTCTGGCAATTAGCGGAATTAAATTTCGCTACCTGTTACTACCGCTGCTCATTGGGAATATTATGCACCAAACTATTTTGATTATGGGGGTTGATACGCTCACGCGGTTCATTTTTTGAAGTAAAGGCATCAAAGCGGTCTAGTATCGCAACCATCGTAAACACGAGTGTCAGTCCACTCATGACTAGCACATTGGAAATAAAGACCGCCCCACCAACAGTCGCCACCGCGAGCAATAGTAAGCCAGCTGTGAGCCACAGGGCTCGCTTACACACATTGTGTAAGGTGATACGAATCAACAAAATAGCAATCGCAATTCCAATTGCGCCACCGAGACTAAACCAAAGAATCGCTACGTCTGTTCCACCAGAAAGTTGTAACCGATAACCCACCGATACACCTATGATACTGAGAAAAAGAATCCCGTGAGCATGCAGAAACACAAATAAGTTGTTGGGGCGGACGTCTGCCAAACGATCGTTATGCTCATAATACAGCCACCAGAGCGCGACCATCATACCCAGACCAGAAAACACCGTGACCAGCTGTTGGATTCCTAAACTGGTAGCGGTATTGGACAACGCGACCACAATCATACTTTCACCAATAACCAGAATGAGAAACAGGCCGAGCCGCTCGTGCAAGTGGTACACATTGAGGTAGCGACGAGTATTACCTTTGCCGCGTGTTAACGGAATCAAAATATCAATCGACAAAGCGGCTAACGCGAAGACGAGATGGTACGGATCAAGTGTAAACGCTGAAACCACCCATAACCCGGCTGCAATTAGTACCCCTTGTAACAGGTTATACGTTGTAGGTCTGGTTTGGGGATGCAGGTAGTACATCCGGCCGATCAAAAAGGTCTGAAGGACTCTGACGCCGGCAAGAGCTAAAAAGTACCCTACATACTCACCTGCAAACACTGCTGGCATGGTGAGGCTCATGACAAATACTGCCACCATAGTCAGCTGCACAAAGAGCTTGTCGGCTGTGCTTTCGCTTGGTTGCAGGTTACGGTTGGCGGTGGTCGACCACCAGGCGACGAAAATACTGTACCCCACAATGAACATGTGTAGGTAATCGGTGACCGTCTGATGATTTGACGCGGCCAAGTACGTCAGCTGCGCAATCAGCGCCACAAAGGCCACATCATAAAATAGTTCGAGCCAAGAAGCTCGCTTGAAGACATTTTCCATAGAAATATTAAAACATATAATTAGTGTCCAAAGTATAGGAGTGACCTAGAATACCTATAAGCAGGTGGCGTGATGTGGATATATAAAACCCCTTGTCCGCGCTCTAGGATTCGCACCACGAAAGTATTTCCATTTCTATAGTCGACATTCATCTCCTTAGAAATTAGGTCAACCTAGGGCCTTTCGAGTGCAAAAGCGCGGGGCGCTTTTGCAAGAGGTTGCCAGCTGCGTAAGCAGCGACAACCTGTACAGCCCCTGTAAGGAGTCAGGAGTGTGACCAATTTTAATGACCAGAGGGAATATAAAAATGGAAATGGCCCTTGTGGCCCTCTAGCCAACCCTATCATCTCGTGAACATCGATGATTCGCTGCGCGATCGGGAAAAAAGCTATACGCTTTTTTCAGCTCGCGCGACCACATAAAAACCGCCGTCCGCGCTCTAGGATTCGAACCTAGGGCCTTTCGAGTATCAGTCGAATGCTCTAGCCAACTGAGCTAAGCGCGGACGCCGGTTTCTACCAACGTGGCCAGAACTATAGCAGATTTTGTTTAAAAGTAAAAGTAAAAAGGCCGCGGGACAAGAAGTATTGTCTCGCGGCCTGGAACTAAGTTGCGATAGAATATAGCGCAAACACGATGAGCAACACAATGACTCCGATGTATGCTCGCCAGTCATGCTCGCGGCTTACGTGTCGCTTGACGATTGCTCGCAGCGAGTTGTAATGACGCTGATGCTCGGCATGAGTACGAGCGAGGTTAGCCCACTGGGGGTTTTCCCCGCTTGGAAGACCCCCATTTTGGGGCTGGCTGCGCGTACTGTTATCTTGTACCATGTGTTCTACCCCATAGAGATCGGTGGCAAGTTATTTCGCCAATTCCAATTTATTTATAACACCTTTTTTATGATAAGTCAATCAAGTTTTGGTGGGGATTGGTGGGGTATACTTATTTGTATATGGGACTTGAACAATACGTCATCAACTTTGTTACTTTTGTTAATAATATAGTCATCCCCTTTCTGTTAGGGATCGCGTTTTTATTTTTTGTCGTCAATGCCATCAGGTTTTTTGTCGTCGGAGGTGCAAATCCAGAAACTAAAGAGAAGGCACGCTCGCTGGCCGTCTACGGTGTACTGGCTTTTGTGCTCGTTATGACTTTCTGGGGTATTACCGCTTTACTCACCAGTTCGCTTGGGTTAAATCAATATGCTACGAGCGACAACACTTGTTTTGACTATAAGTGCGGACCAACAGCCTATAAACAAACGGATGGTGGAGCGAACGTCGGTGGAAATTTTGGGACTGGTGTCGGTGACGACACTTCTTTAGGAAATTTGGGTGGAGGCAGCCAAGATTCTGCAGTTGTTCAACGACTTCCTGAAGTTGAGCAATCTAATCCTGGCGATTCGCCTCGCCTACCCATCTTAATTGGATCAGCTGGGAAACCACAAAAACCGAGCCCAACCCGTCCCCCTGAAATACCTATTATCCCTGGCCGGGTAGCAGAAGGTATCGAAGATTTTGCTAGTACATTTGACCCAACGGAATACGGCAGTCGACTTAATTCAGTCATACAAGAATCTGTCGATGTACTAGCCGACCCAAACGCCAACACCGAAGACCGAGCCAAAGCTGCGGTATTACTCGAGGCTAATGGCTATATCACGGAATCAGACCTCGCAAGCTACGTAGGTACCCTCAACACTGAACGATCAGCCGCTGGTTTACAGCCGCTTGACATGAAAACTATACGCTCTGGCGCAAAGCGCCTCCCTGATTCGCTAGTCACCGAAATCAGTCAAACCCAAAATGGCTTGCTGGACACCGTCGCAGAAGGTAGCCGTCGCTTGTATGACATATGGGGCGCTCCAGATCGAAATGCCCAAGTAGATGCTCTAGCGCTAGTGGAACAGATCTATAATCAACCAGCAGACCCAGATCGAATTGCAATGTTTGACATGTTGCTAAGCAGTAACGAAGCGATGAACCAAGACGAACTAGCTGTTGCGAGAAGTCGAATGATTGAAGAAATTAACGCAGAGCGATTCTATGCAGGTATCGAGCCGCTTGGAGGATCCACCAGTACAGAAAATCCGACTAGGGGCGATAGTAGTAACACTCAATCAGGTAGTACGAACAGTGTATTTACTGACATAGCACAGCCAGCGGAAACTTCGGTGAATAATGTTATCCCGGATGTCCAAAATAACTTTCTCACCACCCAGATAAAAAGTGTGGGGGCTGACGACACCAAAACTCCGATCGAAAGACTGAAAAAAGCCAAGGCGTTTGAAGCTGCTGGCTTTATTACCCCCACTGAATACCAAGCAGTCGCCGACTCACTGAATAACGCGCTCGTATCAAGTGGCCAGCAACAGCTCTCTCAAGGTACAGTAGCAGAGATAGAACCAACAGACGGGTACGTCGAGACCATTGTGAACTACAAAGACAACGTCGAGACATCCCAGAAAATCATTACTGATTTCTATGGGTTCAGCCAGGGAAATGAGGTTGCAGCCAATCAGATAAACAAAATATTCAACTCGCAAGACTACACATTGGAAGAACGTAGACAAGCCGCCGACAAAGTATACACGGAAATACAAAATCAATCAGAATCAACCAGCTCAACAGGGGGTATTTATATACCTGGCAGCTCTCCTGACGAGTTGGCTGCGTTAGAAGGGTCAATGTACTCTGCCTTAGGGACAGAAGCGCAACTGAGTGCTGGGGAGGCGATAGACCCGTAAGCGTTTAATCATCTGGTATAACAAAACACCTTCCGTTGGAAGTTGTTTTGTTTCATATATTGAAACTGAATAGATTGCATCGATATTTTTTGGCCTGGCTTAGGCCAAAAACTACGATATTTCACAACAAGTGTATTTCTATTTTTGTAGTTGCTTACGCTCCTTAAAAATAATTCATTCGTAATATGCCTTTCAGGCATTTACTCATTGAACACAGCGACAAAGAGTCACACTCTTTTGTCTTATCCTTTGGGCTGGTCTTTCCCTAGTGTCTGATACCACTTCAGAGTGTTGAGTATCATTGCTCATTGTGTACTCGATCGAGATACACAATATCGACCAATTAGCTGTCATTGTGAACCTGTTGCCAGGAACACGACAACGTATCCAATTGGAATTAATCCACGACCAGCTTCCGCTAGCCGTGCCTTGTTACGACTTAGTCCTTGTTATCGAATTTACCGTAGTATGCCGCAAGGACATGCTTCGGGCACTTCCGACTCCCCTGACTTGACGGGCGGTGAGTACAAGGCTCGGGAACGTATTCACCGTGACATGCTGATTCACGATTACTAGCGATTCCGACTTCATGTGGGCGAGTTGCAGCCCACAATCCGAACTGAGGAATACTTTATCAGGATTTGCTCCACATTGCTGTATTGCGTCCTTTTGTATATCCCATTGTATCACGAGTGCAGCCCTAGGCATCAAGGGACATGCTGACCTGGCGTCATCCTCACCTTCCTCCCCCGTAAGGGGGCAGTCTCGCCTGACACTTGTAACAGGCAACGAGGGTTGCGTTCGTTTCCCCACTTAAGGGAACACTTCAAAGCACGAACTGACGACGGCCATGCATCACCTGTTATACACCCTCGAAGGCTTCTCCGGTTTCCCGGAGCGTGCAGTATAATATCTAGCCTAGGTAAGGTTTTTCGCTTATCGACGAATTAAGCCTCATGATCCACCGCTTGTGCGAGCCCCCGTCTATTCCTTTGAGTTTTAAGCTTGCGCTCGTACTACCCAGGCGGTCTGTTTAACGTGTTAACTTCGTCTCTGAGGGGGTCGATTCCCCCAAAAACCAACAGACAGCGTTTAGGGCATGGACTACCGGGGTATCTAATCCCGTTTGCTACCCATGCTTTCGTTCCTCAGCGTCAAGAAAGTACCAGTTAGCTGCCTTCGCATTTGGTATTCCCCTCGATATCAACGGATTTCACCCCTACACCGAGAGTTCTGCTAACCTCTCACTTCTTCTAGTGTTACCGTTTCGAATGCGAATCTGAGGTTGAGCCCCAGGATTTAACACCCGACTAATAACACCGCCTACGAACCCTTTACGCCCAGTGAATCCGGATAATGCTTGGGGCCTCTGTATTACCGCTCCTGCTGGCACAGAGTTGGGAGCCCCTTATTCATGAAGTAACGTCAATAAAATTCCTCCTTCATAAAAGGTGTTTACGCCCCTAAGGGCTTCATCCACCACGCGGCGTCGCTCCGTCAGACTTTCGTCCATTGCGGAAGATTCTCGACTGCAGCCTCCCGTAGGAGTATGGACCGTGTCGCAGTTCCATCGGTGGGGGTCAGGCTCTCACCTCCCCTATCCGTCGTAGCCTTGGTAAGCCGTTACCTTACCAACAAGCTGATAGACCGCGGGCCGTTCCTAGAGCGATAAATCTTTACCCCGAAGGGACTATCAAGTATTGTTCCGACTTTCGCCGGGTTATCCCTGACTCTAGGGTACGTACCCACGTGTTCCTACCTCGTCTGCCATGAGTCTAAACTCATTCGACTTGCATGCCTCATCCACGCCGCCAGCATTCATCCTGAGCTAGGATCAAACTCTAATTTAAGACAGGTACTGAAACTAAAAGTTTCGAGTATCTGCGTTATTGAACATAGTGCGCGTATTGTACTTCTTTGTCACGCGTTCAATAACTATTTTCCCTAAGGATAAGACAAAAGAAAATATCTCTTGCCTATAATGTTTGCGTATTGTTGTGGAAACAATACGCATTGTTGCTGTGATGCATTAAACCTACAAAGTCTTGCGACTACTGCAAATTTTGCGTCTAGCAATTTTTTTATGAAGAAAAAATTGAGACGTAAATTCACAATATGCTCTTCGAGCATTTGTTTATTTAATACTACATCCGCACGTATGGGACGTACGAATGTATCTATTCAATTATCAAAATACGCTGTCGCAGCTCGGACGTACTTATTGAAAGTTGTCTTTCAATTGATTACTTCCGATCGACAGTGGCGCCATTATACAGACCTCAATAAAAATTGCAAGCATTGTAAGTTCATATTTATTTCGGTTGAAGCGTACGATACTGCTGGCCTGGACTTTGTGCTGCTGGTGAGGCACATTTCGACATGCACCACCGGTGGTATTCCTTACTTTGGACACACTATCTTGCTAGCTATAGGTAATTATTCTTACGTCATACAGTACTTTCAACGGTTGAATAAGATCGTTGTATTATTTTTACTACTACGCATGCTAGTATTCACCCTATGACACCAGGGGCTTTGATCCAAATATTTTATGAATTTGCACCAGTGGTGGCTTTTTTTGTGGCAGGTCAGCTACTGTCTTTTTCTGGAGCTGTCTTGGTGCTACTGATTACTACCATACTGAGCATAATCGTTGCGTGGCTATACCACCGACACCTACCAGTGATACCGCTCGCCTCGGGCGCACTGGTGCTTGTCACCGCATCGGTTACTTTATATTTCAACGACCCCAATGCAGTCATCTTGGCTGATACTATCTATTTCTGGGGATTAGCGACTGCGATTGTTGTTGGATTTTGGCGCAGAAAACACCTACTCGAACACATGTTCGACAAGACGTTCGCCATTACTGAGGCCGGATGGCGCAAGCTTTCTCAGCGCTGGTTTTTAGTACTCCTGTTGGCCGGTTTCGCAAACGAATACGTACGAATTTTTCTCACCCCAGAATTCTGGATTGATTACCGTTTTACCAAAATACTGCTGATTGCGGCTTTTTCTTTTTATCAATTCACCCTGGCCCGCAAATATCGAATTGAAGGTGAAGCTAACCGCTGGGGCTTGCGCATCAAAGCGTCTGATTAATTAGATTCAAACTCAGCTTGGAACTCTTGCTGGAACGCTTCGAGCTCGGCTTGCATGTCGGCTTGGATGGCAGATTCTTCGAGTTGGAACTGGGTTGGTGCAACTTTGGCTTCCATTGATGCACCAAACTCTTCGATGGCGGACACAAAGATGATCGGCAGACTGATAATTAAAATAAAGGCTAACACACCAACACCAGCGTATACCTTGTACCAACTAGTTGGGGCAACCGCAGTCGACGGCATACCCTTAAGCGATTGGTAGAGAGTAGTCATGTAGTATGCAACAAGTACGCCAACCAAACCAGAAACCAAACCTTCAAGCACAACCACTACTAGTGCAGTAGTATCTTCTGACGCGGTCGGTGCCAAGAGAGCCGCAAGAATTGCAGCGGGAATAAACAGCACCACCATAAACACCATCATGACAAACAATCTCCATAACACTGGGGCAAACTTTCCATACACCAGCTGTCGACTGCGTTGTAGTGCGGCGATTCCTCTGATTCCTTCATCAACAAAGACGTACTGAGAAAAGGCGATATATACCGCGGCGATTATTCCAGGAATGATAAACAGCAACCAGCCACCCATAACAACTAGGCCACTAAGAAGCACTAGCCAAATCCAACTAAAGAAGTTACTGCGAGCCCACACAATAGCGTCTTTTATTGTCGCCACCTCGCCAGTGGCGTGCTTGATAGCTATGTAAATTACCGCTACCTGAATCAAGACCGCAAATATAACTAATCCGACGCTAGCCAATAAGTACAGCAAAACTGCTGATGGTGACCCGGCAACTGTGTTGGCCGGGTTCAGGTACTCGAGCAATCCAAGAGCGACAGTGGGTACGGCCAGTAAAGCTACTAGGTCTAGTCGACTGATCATAAAGCTCCAGGCCGCTTTAAATAAATCGCGATTACGCGGCAAGGTTTGATCAGTCTGTGCGGTAGCCGCGTCAGCTTCGGTGACAGCGGCATAGATGGTCTCGATTGATTCGTTGTCGTACCCCGCTGCTTGCAGCTCGCTGGCGATCTGTTCTTTGGTATGACCAAGGTTAACTCGTTCTTCAACTGCTTGTTTTAGTTCAGGTGACATGATAATTGTGTATAGTCTGCTAGGTAAGTATATAAATAGCATAGCATATTTTGTACTTTGATCGTATCGGTGTACCATATGTATCGTATGACCACACCTGAAACCATCATTATGTCTGTCGGCGGATCACTCATCGTACCGGATGGGATTGATACCGATTTTCTACAAAAACTAAAAACGTTTATTACTGATCAGACGACCAATCACGGGCGTCGTTTTATTTTAATTGCCGGTGGTGGCCGGACTGCACGCCACTACCAAGACGCTGCGACCGCTGTCACTGATCTCACTTCAGACGACCTCGACTGGATGGGTATCCATGCTACCAGGCTCAACGGCCATTTATTACGGACTATCTTCCGCGATATTGCCCACCCCGAGATGATCACTAATCCAGATGACGTGCAAGATATCCCCGGCGAGCCAGCTGTTATTGTGGCTTCTGGGTATCGACCGGGCAGTTCAACCGACTTACGAGCTGTGCAGATTGCAAAGCTGGTTGGTGCAAGTAAGGTCATCAACTTGTCTAACATCGATTACGTGTACACCGCTGATCCAAAAACTAATCCTGACGCCACCAAAATTGAAACCAGCTCTTGGGCTGAGTTCCGGGCGTTGATTCCATCTGAGTGGGACCCAGGCATGTCAGCCCCCTTTGATCCAATCGCGGCCAAAGAAGCTGACGCGCAAAACATCGAGGTAGCTATCATCAACGGCAATAAACCAGAGGCGCTGACCGACTACCTTGCTGGTGAAGAGTTTGTGGGGACGTTGATTTCATAATGACTGTCTTATTCTAATAAGACTCCCGTAACTCCGTTTCGGTTTGATACTCAATCAAACCTTTGTCGTATTAATTTTGAAAATACGTATCACAGTCAATTTCGACTCCATCTTCTTTACACGTCATGTCTCCTATATTTATCCCACCTACCTTATCAGCCGGAGCTGGTAAATGAGGCGTTTCGCAGCTGAAAGCCTCCGCACTTACCGTGTTTACATACTGAGCAAACCCAGTACTGTCGACACAAAAATATCGCTGCTGATAGTCCGGACCATAAAGTTCAGGCAACTCACTGTACACCTTGTATGCATCAGCTGTGGCTCGACAATTAGTTGTCACTGTTCTATCTGGAGGTGGCGTTACAGTGTGAGAAGCTAACCACACCCAGATTAGTCCTTGGCAACCGCCAATTTGCTTTCTCAACTTATGCTGAGACGCTGACTCTAACAGCGACTGTACTCGATCATCTTTGCATACACCTTCGTATGAAAACTGTTGATTCTGATTGTAAAAAATTTCTGCATAACTTCGAATAACAGTGATATCGCCATACACTAATCCGTTTACACTTTGTGATCGGCCTGCTGTGGTTGATAGGCTGACAGCTACAGTGACACATATCAGCACGATACCGACCAAACACACTAGTACTGGAATTCTATTGGCATATTTGGTCCCCAATAGTCCAACAATAACGGCAGCAATAATAGCTAGCAGCCAATTTATTTCCCTACCCCATCCAGAACATGAATAATGTAAAAGCCAAACCAACAGACCAAACAAAAGAGCCGCAATCACAACAAAAAATAAAATCTTGACGGTTATTACAAACAGTCTTACACAGTAGCTAATCACAAACACATAGTACTACACCACCAACCAAGTATCTGCAGCCCAGCACATTTCTCGGTATCATGTATGATACCAAGATGAGTACTACACAAGAAAAAATTGATCAGTTAGCCAGCCGGGCATATACCCAAGCAGTGGAAAACAACAGTCAGCAACTAGCTACACTTCTGACCCGAAAAGAGAAAGTAGTACTGGGGCGGCGAATACTGATAGCCCAAGCTATTGCAGCGGGTAAAACTCGTAGTGAAGTCATGGCGCTTATGCAAGTCAGTCCAAATACCTTTACTCGGATTAAACACTGGCTAGAGAGCGAACTTAGTGAATATGCTTCTGCTCACGATACAAACAACCCTACCAGCTCGACTCAACCAACATCACCATTTTCGTACGAACAGATGAAGCAACGGTACCCAGGACATTTTTTACTTTTTTCTCTCACCGAAGAGTTGTTCAAACTGGCCAAAAAATAACTCGGTATCATATATGATACCGAGTTATTTTTAGGGGTTGTTGGGGAGGGTTTTGAGCCAGGCTTCTATTTTTGTTTGTAGCTCTGGCAGCGTTCCGTCGTTCATGATGGTGTGGTCGGCCATTTGCATAACTGCTCCTTTATTTTGTTCTGCTGTATTTTCACTTTTTGATTCCGCATCATCCTGTTCCACAAACTCGTCAAAGGTAATTTGGTCAGTCTCAGAACCTCTGCCCCGAATGCGTTCGTATCGCACACGCTGGTCTGCATCAACGGCTAACAGCAAGCCTTCATATTCGTGTAGCAGTAGAACCTCCTCCACAGTTCTGATTGACTCAATTACAAAGTCTGTCACCCTTGCCTCTTTTGCTGTTTCTGATGCAGTTTGAACCATGACTGCTCCACCATGCTCAGCACGCATAGCATTACCGACTAACTTCATATGTGGGCGATGTACAACTAGTCCTCTCTTTTGAATCTCGGCAACAATTAACGATCGTACTGAGTAGTGTGTATACCCTTTTGTTTGTAAATATTCAACGACAGCACCTTTTCCTGCCCCGTCTGTCCCTGTTATCCCGATAATCATAAATAATGAAAAAGCGTATTGGTGAACTTAGATAACCTTAGTGGTCTGAACTGAATCAACGTCTACCCCGCGCCATTTGGCGTACGCTACCACTAATGGGCTGGCAATACAGATCGATGAATAAGTACCAGCAATTACTCCAGCCAGTAGCACGAGCGCAAAGGTCTGGGTAATGTCACCACCGATGAAGTACAGGGCGACGAGGGTCACGATGGTTGTGACCGAGGTATTGATGGAACGCGCCAGTGACTGCGATACCGCAGTGGCGACCAGTTCGGAATACGGCTTATCAAGCGTGTAGGTCACATCTGCCATGACGACTCCGGCTTCTTCGCGTTCGACGCGATGTTCGGTTCGGTTGGCAACCAACTGCTCGCGGACCCGGTCAAAGATAACGATCGTGTCGTTAACCGAGTACCCAAGTACCGCCAGTAAAGCCATCACGAACAGCACGTCAATCTCGGCGCCAAGGAATAGTCCGAGCAAACTCATGACTGCGGTCGGCACCAGAATGTCGTGCATCAGAACCAGAATGGTAATGCCACCGTAGGTCCAGGAACGAACTGGTGTTCCAATCCCCGCAAAGGCATAGGCTACATATAAAATAATCACTAGCAGTACCCCGCCAATTGCCCAGACGGCTTTGTCTCGGAGCTCTTGACCAATCACCGGACCAATTGAGGTAAAGCGGCTAATTTGTCCTTCGGTGCCCAGCTGGGTAACCGCGGCACTGAGATCAACCCGCTCGGCTTCAGACAAATCCCGCGTCCGGATGAGAAAGGCACTGTTTCCTGACTCATCGGTTGATTCCCGGACCGATGAATCTTCATACCCTAATCCGGTTACCGCCTGCTCGACAGCTGTCTTTTCTGGAGCGGTCTCGTACGAAACTTCGGTGAGGGATCCCCCGGTAAAGTCGATACCAATCTTGAGCCCAAAAGTAGCAATGATTCCAACCGATACAGCAACCACTACTGCCGCAATCGATAAGAATATTTTTCTGTTTGTGATGACGTTCATACGCTTATTTACTGAGGCCGTTACCGAATAATTTTGCCAACAACGTGTCTGACTTCTTCTCGACTTCAGGCAGTGTCACGAGCAGTGTCCGAGTTATCACGAGCGCTGAAAACATTGAGACAATCACACCGAGTCCAAAGACCAGGGCAAACCCCTTCACGAGACTGGTGCCAAACCAAAAGAGAATAATTGCTGAGAGCAAACTAGTGATATTACCATCGCGAATCGCACTCCAGGCTCGAGCAAAACCATCACGAGCGGCGGCTCGGCTACTGGATCCAGCGCGATATTCTTCTTTCATACGTTCAAACACTAGTACGTTGGCATCAACTGCCATACCCAGGGACAGGATAAATCCAGCGAGCCCGGCGGCCGTTAGTGTAACTGGGATGTACTGGAACAATGCCAACATAATGGTGACGTACGAAACAAGCGCTACCCCAGCCACTAGTCCCGGTAGTCGGTACCACAGCATCATAAATACCAGCACCAAGCCAAACCCAATCATCCCGGCTCGAACGCCTTTTTGGAGCACCTCCTCACCGAGAGAGGCGCCGATTGTTTGGGTGCTCTGCAGTTCAATCGGCACTGGAAGCGCACCGAAGTTAAGGTTTTGGGCCAGATCTCGTGCTTCGTCTGGAGTGAAGCCTCCAGAAATCACAGCTGTACCACCGGCGATTGGCTCATTAATATTTGGAGCTGAAAGCAGCTCACCATCGAGAAAGATACCGAGCTGATTCCCGACGTTTGCCCGGGTAATTTCCTCAAACAAATCAGCTCCTTCAGCGTTGAACCGCACTGATACCAAAGGTTCATTTGAAAGCTGCCCGCCGCTACCGCCAGCGAACTCAAGCGCGGCTGATTCTAAATACCGACCAGTCAGTCCGGTGTCGACAAACGGCGGCTCATCGGTTACCGCCTCGCCATTAATTCGGACATTACCAATTTCTGCTGTTCCGGTACCGGTACTTGAACTAGCAAGTGAATTAAGACTGCTCAGAGTCGCCTGCTGCTGAGCATCAAGCTCTGCGTCATATAATTTAAACTCCAAGGTTGGCGTGCTACCAATTTCAGCAACCGCTGTACTAACATCGGTCACCCCAGGCAACTCCACCACCAAGCGCTCGATCGGCTCATCGGTGACAAAGCTACTTTGTTCGAGGTAGACGACATTTTCTTCAACTCCTAAACTGTTTACCCGACGTTCGATCACGTCCCGCAGTACGTTCATCAACTCTGACACTTCGGTTGGATCCACTTTTGAGACGTCGGCCTCATAGACCAGGTGTGATCCACCAGCGAGGTCAAGTCCTAATTTGAATGGATGGGTTGTATTAGGGTCAATTACCGGGGTGTACACCACCCACGCAATCCATCCGATAACTACTAATACGATGGCCGCTCGAAACAGTCGTAGAAAGGACTGCGTGCTGGCTTTTGGTTCGTTCGATTCAGACATAATTTGTGTGTGTATTTATATCACGTTTTTCATATTTACATAACCAGATCAGGGCTATTTGCTTAAAATGTATGAATACTAGCGTTTAGGAAGCGGTTCTTATTTATTTTGACGGGCGAGTAACATGAGGTTTTTAAGTAAATACGCAATGGTGATTGGACCAATACCACCTGGAACGGGGGTCACCAAGGCGGCTACCTCTGCCACATCGGCATGCGCATCCCCTACCAACACCCCACCATCTTCGGACGTCCCGGCATCAAACACAACCACTCCTTGACTGAGCATAGCGGTGGCAATAAACGCTGGTTGTCCAATACCACTGACAATAATATCTGCGGTTTTCAGTGAAGACTGATCGAGGTTAGTTTCATCATACACACGTACTTTAGCACCCCGCTTGCGGGCGTAGCGCGCGGCTGGCAAACCAACTAGCCTACCTTTACCGAGAATCACTACTCGTTTATTTTTCCACTCCACACTATGAACATGTGAGATGACATCAATTGCCCCGACCACTGGCGGTAACAGGCGATCTCGTTTTTCCCCATACGCAAAACCATCAGGGTCTTTCTCCGGTGGTACCGCCTGCAATACTGCGTCTACATCAATATGGTCTGGTAGTGGTAATTGCACGACTACTCCGTCAGATTGCGCTGCAACGGTCTGGACACATTCGATTACCTGCTTGGTAGTAGCGTCAGCTGGTAACTCTACTACGTTGAGCGAAATACCAACCAAGGCTGCGCGGCGTTTTTTCATACCCAAATAATTTTGGGTCTCAAAATTAGGCGCGCACGTAACCGCTGTCATGGTAAAGGTTTGGCCAGACGCATCAACTGCCTCTTTTACCGAGTCAAGAATGTCTGCCGCAATCTGTTTTCCATCAACTATCATGCGTGGGAGTGTAGCATAAAAAAGCCCCCAGGCGCAGCTGTTTGCGCTTGGGGGTGGTGCTATTTTTTCTTGCCCCGCAGGTGTGCCCGAGTGTGCTTTCGCTGCCTACTTTCGGGCGAAGGAGAGCTTGGCGGCTGGTTCTTCCGTAGATGAAATGGATCCGCTTCGACGCATGCTGGCAACTGCCTAGCAGGTTCACAATCACACAGAAACAGAGTCGACCCACCGTCGAAATGATCTTCTTGACAGAACATATACAACCCAAGCAGTGGCTCGATGTCTAGAGAATCATTCGGATGCTGCTTCGTCGTTGAACGTAACCACTCCTCAAATGCTTTGGAACCAGGCAGACTGACATGATGACCAAAACCGATTCCTTTGGCTAAGGCGGTTATCAGTTCTGATTTCTTTTGATCAGTTGGTATCAGTGTCTCAACCTGATCACCAGCTGTAATTCTGATACCGACTTTCATTTCATGTCGAATTTTCTCAACCAAGATTGACTTAGTGATGTCTATGTACATGCCGCACTCCTTCGCTGCAAGATTTCTGTGGTTGATTCTACAATTTTACTCATAAAAATCAACCCTGCTTTGATCGTTTTTGATCGGCTGGAACAAATTCTTCATACCGACCGTCGGTGTAGGCGAAGGCGTCTTTGGAGGTATATTTACAGTCATAGATCTGCGCAAGTTTGACTCCGCTCATAACTACAGGATACGAGTAGAAGCGCCATGAGCCTGGACTAGTCGGGATCCGGCCACGAGTGGTATGCCAAAAGAACCAGAAAGCGAGTCTGGCCATCCACGGTTGAATCGGGAGAATTTTTTTATCCACTGCGGCTGCCATATCTGGCGCCAAGACTGGTTCACCTACCGGTGTGATGTTAAACGCATTGTAATCCCACGCATAGGAATCAAAGGTCAAGGTGGTCACAATATCGTTTACGTCGTCTTCGTGAATAAACTGTCGTACCCAGCCCTTAGTTGCTGGTACAAATGAGGTTAGCGTGGTGATGATGCGGTTGATAAAGCCGCCCTTGAGATTTCCTTGTAGCGCTGACTGCAGACCAAACCGAATCCGCATAAAACGCCCACGCGGGCCGGTGATGGCAGCGGGACGAACGATTGAGACTTGCGGCACTGGCTTGCCAGCGGCCTTGATTTCGTCAAACTTAGCTTTAAGCAGCTCCTCGGTTACTTTCTTTTCCTTAGCATAAATATAGTCGTCATCTCGAAACCCTTCGGCTTCGGTAAAGAGATGTTCCAACTGGTTGTCGGCGCGAGCTGAGTACGATGACGCGGTTGAGAAATAAATCAGTCGGCTCACGGAGTCGGCAGTGAGGGCAAAGTCGAAGACTTTGCCCGACCCGTCAACATTCCACCGCCACTGCTCGTCTGGCTGGCTGTACATAGCACGAATCTGCCACGCGGTATGGATCACCACGTCTGGATTGTGCGCCGCTACCATTTCCTGCCAGCCGTCGTCGGCTATGTTGTGCTGGATATAGGTGACTTTGGGGATGGTGGCACACCACTCCCCTTGCGGTTCTTTATCGAGCGCAATAATAGCAGCGACATCAGCGCGCTTACTGAGCTGATCACACAACATCTCGCCGACGTAGCCAACCCCAATAATTAAAATAGTTTTCCCGGTAGTAGTATCCATAATTCCCGATTAGTATAACAAAGATTTAAACAAACGCTGCAGCCATATCGTTACATTGGTTGGGTAGAGATGATGTTACCTATTCCCTGCCACATATTTCTCACACGCTTGGATGTCTACTAATCATTATAAACTCGCCATCTCCACGGACGCTCTACATATGTGTCGGGGAATAGTTATAAAGAGTGCATTCAGTCAGGTGCCGGTAGTTACCGAGGGAGCTTGATCTTGACCACAAAGCGACTGAGCACCGTCTTTAAGGTGCGTAAAGCTACAGCCACATCGAGCATGAGAGAACGGTTTTTAACATAATAGAGATCGTACGACAATCGTTCTTTGGATTCGGTGAGTGATTGCGGGCTGATGTTCACCCCCATGTAGTGTTGATGAGTCTGCGCCCAACCAGTCACCCCCGGCTTTACAAAATTTCGAACATTGTAATACGGAATTTCTGCAGCCAAACGATCACCTAACCCTTTGATGTCGTTGCGTGGACCGATGAGTGACATGTCTCCTTTGAGGATTGTCCAAACTTGTGGAATTTCATCGATACTTAATTTACGCAGGACATTGCCAACTTTGGTGACCTGATTTCCTTGCACCGCATCTTCATCCGTCCAGGTAGCGCTAGCACTGCGGTTCTCGGTCATGGTACGTATCTTGTATACGGTCACTGGTTTGTTAAAGCGGCCAATGCGTTCTTGGGAAATGAACATTGGTCCACTGCCTTCTAGGCGCATAGCAATGTATATAAATGGTAGCAACAGAACAAAGACGGCCCCCAGGATCACACTCCCCACCACATCAATCGCCCGCTTACATACGTCGTACACGAGACTCTTTGATTGTGAGACGTGTGTAATAAACCAGTCATAGCGAAGGGCTGATAGCGGTACTTTATCAAAGGTATCTTCGTAGACTTTGTAGAAATCGAGAAAGGTTAATTTGAAAGTGATATATGACAGATCAAATATTTTAGGTAGCACTGACTCAATATAGCCCCCGTTTGGGTTGGCGACGATGATGGTGATGTTTTCTCGCTCGATTAAGGCGAGTAATTTTTTATCAAAATCTGGGGTGGCGGTGGCGGTAGCTTCGTCAATAATCCGGACAAAGCTGTAGTTGTAGCGGCCATTGTTGTTGATCTCGTCTACCAGTTCGATGGCTTCGGCGCCGTCAGCAATCAAGATGGCTTTGTGTTCGGTGCGGGGTGAAATTTTGTTAAACAAGACCATGCGCCACCAGGTGATAAGAGCTACGGAAACTAGGAGGTATATAACGAGATTTGTCTTGGGGGCGATACTAAACGGAATCACCACAAATAGCAGCGACGCCACCAAGATGTTGACCACCTGCGTATTAAGAATTCGACTGAACAATAGCGACTTGAGGAACACAGTATGCTTGTCGTACAATCCAGCCATATAGAAAATCAGTAACCAGAGTGATGAGAGTAGCAGGAATGGTCCAAAGTGATTTAGTAGTAGCTCGGTTGAAGGGATTGCTACGTAGCGCACCAAAAGTGTCAGCCACAAAGACACCATGAAGACCACGATGTCACCGCTGACTAGTACTAGTAATTCTCTGGCGCGTTCTCCCATGAAAGTAATGTAATACAAATATCCTACAGAACATGTTTAATTAAGCAAGGAGATCGCCTTGTGTGATACACTTTATTTATGAAATCTAGCGGTTTTACGCTTATTGAATTACTGGTGGTTATTGCAATCATTGGTGTTATTGGTTCAGTGGCACTCTCTAGTCTTGATACCGCCCGCTCGTCTGCCCGTGATGCAGTTAGAATACAAGATATGCGAGCGTTGCGTTTTGCTTTTGAACAATTCTATAATGATAATAATCGATATCCAGGCACCCTTGATGGAGTTCCCATCTCTGGGCAAATGCTCGGTGTTGGCAACGAAATCGACGTAGCTCTGCAACCTTACATTGATCCAGTACCCAGAGATCCGAGGCATGATGCTGGCACGGGGGTAGCACCAACTGCTGGAGCGTTATATTTCTACAGCTATGATCCGTGGCACTGGCGAAGCATGACAGACTGCGGAGGAACTTCACGACCCGCAGATGCTGTGTTTGTCCCGGGAGTATTTGGCTTTAATAAAGCCGAGAATTCTGGAAATTACACTAAAGACACTTGCTGGGGACTCAACATGAACTTAGATGACGCTGATTATAATATTTCTTTGCCTGACAGGTGATACATTTTTACTAAACCACTATACTAAATTGCACCATGAGTAAACTACAATTTCATGACCAGGGAGTCGTACGCAAAAAAGCGAGCCGGACTTCTGTTCGTTCGGGCAGTTTTAGACTGGTCGCATTTCTAATTAAAACAGGCATAGCAGAAGATTTCGAAAGCGCAAAAAAAATGAGCACATTGGTTATGCTTATGGTTGTAGTCATAGCAGTCAGCTTGATGATTCTTATAAACGTTGCCGGCGGAGAACCGAGGATAGACGATAAGTACTACTACGATCCGACAGACACAGATCTAATAGAAATGAGTCCCACGGCAATAGAGTAGTCGTGGCAAGCAACTTGCTGTAAGATCCGGTATTATATTCAGACGTCGAAATTGAGTAAAAGAACGGACGTACTCTACTAAACTAACAATAAAATTCAATTGTCAATTTGAAATACGCCGGACCGTGCTTGGAAGGATGCGACCCAAGTACCTCGAACTTTGTACTATGAGTAAACTACCTCGAAAAAAAATCCTATTCCTGATTACCAAGTCAAATTGGGGTGGAGCGCAGCGTTATGTGTACGACCTGGTATCTACGCTTGACCGCACCGTATATGAACCAGTTGTAGTGCTCGGCGGTAATGGTGAACTCGTAGAAAAACTACACGCGGCTGGTATTCGTACAATAACTCTACAGTCAGCCCAGCGGGATATTTCAATTCGTAAAGAACTACAGTTTTTTAGGGAGTTATTTTCAATTGTACACCGAGAAAAACCAGATGTGTTTCATGTAAATAGCTCCAAGGCTGGTGGTATAGGTTGTTTTGTTGGACGATTACTGGGAATCAAGCGGGTCGTATTTACCGCTCATGGCTGGGCGTTTAATGAAGATCGTCCATGGTGGCAAAAATACATCATCAAATACCTACACTGGCTGACTGTACTTTTGTCACACACAACCATCGCTGTATCGCACGCGATTGTCCAGCAAATGAACTGGCCACTGGCGGCCCGTAAAATGATAGTCATTAATCCTGGTCGGACGATACCAGAATTTCAAAGTCGGCTACAAGCTAGAACTACTATATCTCTAGCTCATCCTCCAATTGCTACGTACGTGGCTGACATTTGGATTATGACTGTTGGAGAGCTGCATCCTATCAAACAGCACAAGCTGTTATTTGCTGCGCTGGAAGTGATTATTACTGAACACCCTCAGGTTCGTCTGGTGTGTATAGGAGAAGGAGAATTGCGGTCTGATTTACAAACGTATATTGAAACGCACGCCTTAACTAAAAACGTTTTTTTGGTCGGTCATATTAATGAGGCAGCCCGGATACTTAAGGCGGCTGACCTGTTCGTGTTGCCATCCCTCTCAGAATCATACGGATACGTCTTACACGAAGCAGGATTGGCTCAAGTGCCCATTATTGCGTCCCAGGTGGGTGGTATTACAGACATCATTAATAATGAGACTGAAGGTACACTGATTGATCCCAAGGATCCACAAGAGCTGATCGAGGCACTGCGAGACTTTGTATACAACCCTCACCAGTACCACGACAGTACCCAAAAACTACACACTACATTAGCTGCTCGCACCGTGCAATCTATGACACGTTCTACTGTACAAATATATTCCCACTAACCCAGCGGGGTTTCAGCAAACCGATCGCGCGAAATTGTCCGGTACCGACGCATCCCCATCACCATCCCCAGGGCAATAAACTCGGTCAAGAGGTGTGATCCGCCATAGCTTAAAAACGGCACAGTAGTACCAGTCACTGGCAGCAATCCAATATTCATCCCGATATGTACAAAGAAGTGCGCAATAAACAAGAACGCCACCCCGACAGCAAACAGCCGCTCGAAGTTGGTGTCAGCTTCGGACGCATGGATCAACAGCCGCCAAATCACCAGCGCAAATAACGTAAACAACATCACCACCCCGGCCAACCCCCACTCTTCAGAATAAGCAGCGAAAATAAAGTCAGTTTCGTACTCGGGCAAGAACTGGAATTTGGACTGGGTACCATACCCAATTCCCCGCCCCAGCAGCTGACCTGACCCGACCGCAATCGTAGACTGATACGCGTTATACCCCGCACCCTGAATGTCAGCCAGCGGATCAAGGAACGTCGAGATGCGGTCTTTTTGATAATCAAAAAACACGAACTGCCACATCAAGCCAAAGACTGTAGCGCCAATCACAAACACGGTCAGTAAGTGACGGAGCTTGATCCCCGCCACCAAAATCATCCCCAACCAAACAAAAAACAAAATAATCGCCGAACCGAAGTCAGGCTGGATAAACACTAACCCAAAAATCAACAAGGCGTAGATGCCCGAGACAATAATGTGGCGAAAATCACCGATCAACTCGTGGCGCTTGGCAAAATATTTGGCCAGCACCACGATCAGTACCAACTTGGCCGGGTCAGAGGGTTGCAGTGAAAAGAGTCCAAGATCGAACCGACTTTGTGCACCAAGGGTGACTTCTCCAATAAATAACACCAGTACCAGCAAACTGATAATGGCTAAATACCCTAAAAAGGCGGTGTTGCCAGTCCGCAAAAATCGGTAGTCCGGGACCATCGCCGCCAGCAATCCCACTACCGCCAAACCAATCCAAATGATCTGGCGCTCGAAAAATATATTTTCGCCGGAGTGGGTATACATCGTGATCAACCCCAGCAAAGACAGCAAAAAGGCACCAGAAAACAGCCACCCATCAAACCCCCGAAACAGCGTCAAAAATCCCTGCATATCCCTATTGTGCCCTGTTTAACGCAGGGGTGCAAAATTGGTCTCGGTTTTGGCGATGACTTCGATTTTGGTTGGGCCAACTTCACATAACGAGGCGGTGATTTCGGCGTAGATTGTAGCCAAATCACTACGAGACGGCGCCAAGTACGCATTAGATGAGTCGCTAGCGATACTACGAACAAAGGTCTGGTCCACTTGCTCCCCAAGACCAATGACGTAGACATCAGCGCCACTGAGCGCCAGGTCGCGCGCTGCGGCTTGGGCTAATCCGATAGCATCTACATCACCCTGCGCGGTTGGTAGCCCATCGGTCAAAAGTACTAGTGCCCGGCGAGCGTTGACGCTATGTCGCTCGGACCCCAGCTCAGCAGCGGCGGCTTGTAGGGCGGCGGTGGTGTTGGTGTAGCCGGTTTCAGAGGCAGCCGCGATAGTGAGGCCGTCAACTACGCCACTGACACTTGCTTGGTCGCTCGTGAGTATTTGGGCGGTCGAAGCTTCGGTCGCAAAGGTTACCACCCCTACTTTATCTTCAGGATTGAGATTCCCCACAAACGTACTAGCAGCTGCCAACGCGTCTGTGACAGGCTGTGGTGGATTGGCTTGGTCGTTATTCATACTTCCCGAGAGGTCGATACCCAAGACAACACTAGTTGGAATCGAACAGCTCCGAACAGTTTTGGCAATAGAATTAGGCCAGGTGAATTGCACATTCTGGGTCGATCGCGGTTCAAATGATTCAATAAATGTCTCGGATGCGGTCACCGCCTTCCCGACGTCGTTAAAGATCGTCGCAACAACTTCGACGTCTTGAGCTCCTGTCAGGGCGGTATTTTCAATTCGAACATCAAGAGATGGTCGCTCGTCAACATTTTGTAAATCTATGTCGGTCGTTCGAAACTGTTCACTTCCAGCCATAGCCGGAATCCATACTTCAGGAGGTTCAATCACGAGTCTTGTGTCGGTAATTTCTTGTCCATCGGTAAAGATTCGTCCTTCAAAGATTGGGTACGAGCTGTTGGGAGGTAATACAGTGGTGCCCGAACGCTCGGCTACCACACTTGTGCCATTGTACATAGTGAAGGTGTAGCGCAGCTCAGGCGTAGCCGCGACGGCATTACGGTTTTCGATGTAGGCAGCGGCATTGTATTGCCCAGGAGTGATTTCAAAACTTTCGGCCCAGACGATGTTGGGCTGCATCACTGAACTGGCGGCCAGCCGCACACACGACCCACCAGCGTCCACTTCTACCTCGTCTCCATTTAGCACACCATCAAAACAGTTAGCTGGCTGGTAGAAGGTGGTGAAGTAAATCACCACCCCAACCAGTACCCAAAAACTCGCAAAGCCAGAGCCATAAATAATCCGGCGCCACATCGCCCACGGTCGAAAGTTATCCATTAAATGGTATTGTAACAGATTACTTCATCATTCAAGAAGATGAGAGAAGATATGATGAAAGTTGGCGCCTATGCGTCTAGCAATTCCGTCCGGACTTAAGGCCGGAATTGAGACGTAAATTCAGAATAATCGCTTCGCTCATTTCTTCATTTAACTCTCTCCAAATAAATGAGTACCATCGGTGGTAGAGAACTTTACTTCGTGCTCAATGAAACAAGTAGCGGAGCGACTATGTTTCATTAGTCCTTTAGGGCTCGGAATGCTCAGTAAAATAATGACCAAGGGAATATATTGTATTAGTCCTTTAGGGCGAACAAGTTAATACACAAAAACCACCTGTAATAGATGGTTTTTGTAATCAAATACTCTAAGTTGGCGCCTACCTACTCTCCCCAAATAAATGAGTACCATCGGTGGTAGTGGACTTAACTTCCGTGTTCGGAATGAGAACGGGTATACCCCCACCCCCAAAGCACCAACTTAGAACATTCAATATTGCAATGTTTTATATATTTTGACATTCGTCCGATGGCGTGAAGTGATCCTGACAACATAGTCAGGATTGGTCGGTGTGACAGGATTCGGACCTGCATTTGCCCAAGTGGGCTACAACATCGGCTCTTGACCTACACTCCGTTGATCACTTCACGCGATCGGACATACTCATATGCAGAAACTTCAAATTTAACACAAACAACACTCAAAAATTGTACAGACTTTGCTATTTCTAGCGTCGTCAATTTGTCAAAAATTGGATGCAATTGTGCATGCTGGAAGATGTCGTGTGCCAGAGCCGTACATAAGTACGGTGACAAACACGATGTCTGAAGCATGTGCAAGTGCGCCAATTTTGGCAAATTGCCGTGTGCAACGTTCCCTACGGGACATACGTCCAATTAGTACACCTCGGCTGAACGCATCACTGCGCGTACACCTAGTGCCTATCAACCAGATAATCTCTCTGGGGACTTAATGAATTCTAATCTTGGAGTTGGCTTCCCGCTTAGATGCTTTCAGCGGTTATCCATTCCGAACATAGCTACTCGACGATGCCACTGGCGTGACAGCCGATAGACCAGAGGTTCGTTCATCCCGGTCCTCTCGTACTAGGGACAACTCTCCTCAAAATTCGACGCCTGCAGTAGATAGGAGAC
>Ga0307930_1000750_pt1 | contig 26035 bp, 28 predicted proteins | sample OrgLakmetageno46_FD_203161 | JGI IMG/M metagenome (GOLD analysis project Ga0307930, IMG submission 203161) | Saline water microbial communities from Organic Lake, Antarctica - #46 | ecosystem: Environmental > Aquatic > Non-marine Saline and Alkaline > Saline | place: Antarctica: Organic Lake...
CCGGTGACGCTTTCCACGCTTTGGAACTCCCAAGCCGCGTGAGAGTGATCGGATTCCGCGACTCAATTCTTTGAATGAGTCGTCGGAGGATTCAATTACATCCGGCTGCAAAGAAATCACTGTTGCTGGCTGGTGGTATTGGCATCACACCGATCTACTCGATGGCACAGCAACTGGATCGTGATGGTCAGCCTTTCGAGTTTCATTATTCGGCCCGATCCCGCTCTTGCATGGCTTTTCTCGATGAACTTGAAGACGCCCCGTTCAGTAGTCATTGCTATTTCTACCTGAGTGACGAACCGGATTCCGGCCGTATGGATATGGCTGAACTGGCTAGAAGTGTCGAGCCCGATACGCATCTGTATGTTTGTGGTCCCGAACGGTTTACTGATCATGCATTACAGACTTTTAAAGATGCTGGCTGGCCTATCGATCATCTGCATACCGAGTACTTTGTTGCTGAAGACATTGATACCTCGGACGACGGTAGTTTCCAGGTCAGGATTGCCAGTACCGGTGAGGTGTTTGATATCCCGGCCGATGAAACCATTGCCGATGTGTTGATCGACAACGACGTCGACCTGCTGACATCCTGTGAGCAAGGTATTTGCGGCACCTGCCTGACCCGCGTTTTGGAAGGCACACCGGAGCATCGTGATCGTTACATGGACGATGACGAACACGCTGCCAATGACCGGATGACAGTGTGTTGTTCACGCTCAAGATCACCGCTTCTGGTGTTGGACCTGTAGCCGGGGACCGGCCCTTTCGAGGCAACTTCTGTTAGCATGATACCCCGGCATTTACGAGGTACCCGCGGATGCGCCCCATGTTTGAACAAATCGATACCCGCCCCACTCCTATTGGCCAGATTACGCTGCGTCGCCGGCGCATTCCAGGTCTAACACAGGACGATATCTACGAAGTCAAACTCGGTGACGAGTTTTTAATGTCCAGCCTCTTTGTCAAAGCCGAAGAAGCGCTGGCTGATCTTGGACTGGCGGCTCTGGATGAGCGCGAGGCCGATGTTGTGGTCGGCGGTCTTGGTCTGGGTTACACCGCAGTTGCTGCTCTCAAACATGATAAGGTGCGCTCGTTGCTGGTGGTCGAATTGCTGGAGCCGGTGATCGAATGGCACCAGACCGAACAGGTGCCGCTGGGCGCCATTCTGAATGCCGATCCGCGCAATCGTTATGTGCAAGGCAGCTTTTTCGATCTGGTCAATGGGGAGCCTGTCGGGTTCGATCCGCAGCAGCCAGGCCGGGTATTCGATGCCATTCTGCTCGATATCGATCATTCGCCAAGCTTTCTATTAAACGCCACTAATGCGTCGTTTTATCAGCCTGAAAGCCTCGGCAGAATGGCCCGCCAACTGCGTCCGAATGGCGTGTTCGCGCTCTGGTCAAACGAGCCACCGGCGGCTGATTTTGTTGCCATGTTGGACACTGTATTCAGCCGGGTAGACGCTCATATCATTCGGTTCTACAACCCCTTTCAAAACAATGAAGCCACGGCGACGGTATACGTCGCGGTTAAGTAGACTCTTGAATGGGAACCTGAACCTTATACATCAGAACTACCACATTCCGGTATCGAATACCGGGGCAGGGTTGATGTTGCTTGAGCCAGCTTAACGACCCCGCCGGATGACAGCATCCACGTAACTGCAGGAAGCCCGGATCTCATAGCCTTCGTCTCTAGCCCAGGCCAGACCGGCATCGACCAACTGGCGCGCCAGCCCGTGGTGACGCAGTGAGGGTGGGACGAAGGTGTGGTCAAAATCGACCAATTTCGATCCCTGTGGATGGTGATAGGTCAGCGATGAGGTTTCGCCATCCAGTTCAATCACAAACCGGTTGTAGTCAGGCTGATGTTGAACATCAGTCATAGTGTACTCCCGCAACGAAATGGCAAGATGATCAATCGTTTTTGTGCAACAGGGATTCCATGGTATCGACCAACTCGGCCCGCTCGGCATCGTCGTCGCGCATCCGGGTTAGGGCCAAGCATAGCGGTTCTTTGTGACACGTCCATGTACAGGCCGGCTCTGGAGAGTTCGAGCGCGGTAAACTGTCAATGTAGGTGGACAACCCACGGAAATCGCGATTTCTAGATAGCCCGTCCTTCAATTTCTTCCTGCAACCGGTCGAGGTTACGTTGACTGTTTGTCGACTGCGGATAGATAGTCAGCACCTGCTCGTAAGCCCGAATCGCTGCGCCTGGTTGCTGCAAACGGGCGAAGATAGACCCGAGTCCCGCCAAGGCACCAAAATGCCGTGGTTCGAGTGTTAATGTCTGTTCAATATCGGCAAGCGATTCAGTCAGGTCACCCCTGACATAGTGTAGCGTGGCTCGCTTGTTCCAGGCTTCTGCAAATTCAGGAGCCTCATCGATCAACCCGTTGAACAGGGTAAGCGCTTCGTTCAGATTGCCACGCTGCATCTCACGAACGCCGAGTCGCAACTGACGGGTGGCTTTCTGATTGGGCCCCAGGCTCCACAGACCCCAGATTTGCTGCTCGATGACCGATGAAACGTTAACCCCGGGTGAGGATTGCAGTTGTTCAAAAAGAGGATCAAGCTTTTCGTTGTTCTGATCGGCATTGACTCCGGTTGTTAGCCACAGGGCCAGGACCATCAGCCAAGTCCAGCGCACATGTCGGACGCAGTTCATAGTGGGTACCTCTATCCGGATTGAACAATTTATTCGCTACCGTGAGCAGAATAGACCATTTCGGATGGAAGTGACGGCCAATGCAGGCTCAAAAATTGGCGGGTGTCGTTGCTGATACGATCTGACAGGGTTCCTCGAACGGGTTTCGAAAGCGATGTGGCCGGGTCGAATCAAAGTAGTAGCCATCGCCGGATTTGAGCTCGTATACCTCAGTGCCCACGGTCAGTTCGAAGCGGCCACTGATGACCAGACCCGCTTCTTCACCTTCATGGACGTAGAGGTCAGAGCCGGTATCGGAACCCGGTTCATAGGTCTCGATCATAAACGCCAGTGCACGTCGGCCGTAAGCCTTGCCAACCAGCTTAATACTGACATCGTTCACCGACAGGTCCATGAACTCATCCGGGCTGTAGATCACCGGCTGGCTGGCATCGGTTTCGGCATCTTCCGCAAAAAACTCCACCAGCGGCATTGGAATGCCCTGCAACACCTTCTTCAGCGATCCTACACTGGGGCTTACCCTGTTTTTCTCGATCATTGAGATAGTGCTGTTGGTAACACCGGCGCGCTTGGCCAGTTCACGTTGGGACAGACCTTTTTGTTTGCGTATCAGTTTGAGCCGTTCACCCACATCCAAGGGTTGATTCCTCCGGTAACGAACATGATTCAGTCGGTGCAGACATGATAAGGTATTTCACACTGGGCATTCATTATTTTTTACAGAGTGTAGCAAATAGTGGCAACTGTGCGGTATGACTATCTGAAAGAGGAGCGATCCGGACTTGTAAATAAATGCTATTTATGTCAAAAATACCGAACATTCGATGATTATAATTGACGGCCACCAACACCATGAACGCTACCTCCAGCGCCTACCTGAACCCCAAAACCCACTGCGACGATCATCCAGCGTCTTACTACGCAGCAACCGCCAATAAAGACACCCACCAAACCTATCCGACTCTGACCGAGTCCGTAGCGGCAGATGTGTGCGTTGTCGGCGGTGGGTTCAGCGGTGTTAACACCGCACTGGAACTGGCCGATCGGGGGTACAGGGTTGTTCTGTTGGAGGGTCGTCGTATTGGCTGGGGCGCCAGTGGTCGCAATGGAGGGCAACTGATTCGGGGGGTCGGCCACGGCCTGGAACCCTTTCGCAAGGTGCTTGGACAAGAAGGTATCAGTGCTGTTACCCAGATGGGTTATGAGTCAGTCGACATCATTCGTGAGCGGGTCGCCCGCTTCGGTATCCGGTGTGATCTGAAATGGGGCTATTGCGACCTGGCGTTGCGTTCGCGGCACTTGAAGGACCTGGATGACGATTATGAGGAACTGAAAGCCACCGGGTACTCTCATAAGATCGAACGCATCGGCAAAGACCGGATGCATGAAGTCGTGGGTTCCGACCGATACATCGGTGGTTTGGTCGACTATGGAGCCGGACATTTGCACCCGCTGAATCTGATCACTGGCGAGGCCGCTGCAGCGACTGACTTGGGCGTGAGTATTTTCGAGAACAGCCTGGTAACAGAGGTGAAACAGGGTGAGCCTGTGGTTGTGCGTACTGCGCAGGGCGAGGTTCGTGCCGATCGACTGGTGTTATGTGGCAACGCCTATGTGGCGGGTTTGAATGACGCATTGGCCGGCAAAGTTCTCCCAGCCGGAAGCTACGTAATCGCTACCGAGCCGCTCACCGACGCTCAGGCGAAGCAGGTATTGCCTCAAGATATGGCAGTATGCGACCTAAACGTCGCACTGGACTACTATCGGTTGAGTGCTGACCGCCGCCTGTTATTCGGCGGACTTTGTAACTACTCCGGCCGGGATCCTACATCGATAGAGGCCGCACTTAAACCGCATTTGGGCATCGTGTTTCCATACCTTAAACATTTGCGCATCGACTACCAGTGGGGCGGTATGATTGGCATTGGTGCCAACCGTTTTCCGCAGATTGGCCGCTTGCAGCCCAACGTCTACTACGCCCAGGCCTATTCAGGCCATGGCTTGAATGTCACACATCTGGCGGGCCGGCTGATTGCCGAAAGTATTCATCAGGAAAGCAAGCGCATCGATCTATTTGAAAGAGTGAAGCACATTACCTTTCCTGGTGGTCCCAGATTTCGCTCACCCATATTGGCATTGGGAATGCTATATCACCGGTTGCGTGATGTTATTTGAAGTGGATTCGGGGCACATTAACGTTGACTAGGGATTCATGCGTGAAGTTAGGTTATCTGACGATCGATTGCTCAGATTCCGGTTCCCGATGATTACCTTCGCCAGCGTTTAAACGAGTCTTTGATAACGTTACAACAGAGTTCACTTTACAACGGATAGGCCTGGCTTCCCATCGGGAAACCAGGCGCAGTAAGCTAAATATCTAAACGTAGAAGTCCAGATCTTCCTGGGCTTTCAGCAGGTCTCGCATCTTGATGGGGTCGTCACCAAAGAAGAAGAGCAATCCCCAATGAGTACCGAAGGCTGACCGGTCAGGCACCGTTTCTTCGGTCGGCGCGACCAGTTCGTGCGACTCAAAGTAAGGGTGTTCAATCGTCTCCTTGGGCATTTCAAGCTTGCTGACCACACGACGTCTTGGATAGACACCGAAGCACCCTGCATAGCCTTTGGCGTCAACCACTTCGCGGGGGAAGAATTCGGCCACTTCCTCTTTGGTGCTTTTAGGATCGAACACCAGCATTGATGCCTGATACGCATTAAATCCGTAGGCTCTTTCAATAAGCTCGAAAGCTTTGAAGCCTGGCGGACGATACGCAACTTCTCCAAAGTACATTTCGCCGTCCGCTGTGACGAAGTACTCGGGGTGAATAAAACCGAACTTGATGTCGAAGGTTTTGATCAGCAGCTCTATCTGCTTGGTGATCGCGTTGCGCCAGCTCTCAAGTTGTTCGGTAGCGGGCACGAATACTGAGTAGCCCAGTGTTACGTATTCGGAAATATTGAGGAACTTGATTTTCCCATTGTGAATCCAGGCCTCAACGGCAAACTCCCAGCCACTCAGGTGACTTTCCATCAGCAACGGATATTCTTCCGCCGGAATGGCGTCAATGTCTTCTATCGTACGAATCATTCGGTGGCCCAGGCAACCGGCTTTATCAAAGGCTTTGACGTGAATCGGATCGTCCGGGTCACCATCAAGTTTGAGTAGTGTCTGGTTGACGCGCTTCATGAAGCGGACGATGTCTACTTTCTCGTGCGCTTCCTCGAAAATCCCGACACGAATGCCGCCAAGCTGAGCGCGACGCTTCATTAGAGCCTTGTCACGAAACAGAATAGACTGGCCGAACATACGGGGGCTGTCCATCAGCACAGAGTTGATGGCACCGGACCACTCTACAGTTTCCTCGAATAGCGGTATGGCGACGTCAACGCCTTCGGCCTTCAGCCTTTCTGCGATCTGCATGGAGCGATCATTGAGACGCGTAAAGTCCCAGGGGATGAACGGTATCTTGTTTGCAGTACAGAAGTCTGCCGCCCAGTCCGGAGCAACGACTACATAGCGGCGGTCAAACTTTTGCGCCGCCTTGATCGCATTGACGCTCCAGCCAAGCAGGGCGATGTAGCCTTTGTTTGGATCCTTGGGAGTTTCGGTTCCTTTCACCGAGTCCATGTTCGGATCCAGCCAGGCTGATACATTTTTAGGTAATTCGTTTTCTGAAGTTATCGACATTCGAGGTACTCCTTACTAGTTAACTCAGAGTTATACTCACTGTGACGTGTACTATAGTGAGTGGAGCCGTTAGGCAGGATTGTTCTCGTCGAGCAGATTCAGCGAGTTGATTTGTCCAGGAAACCAGAATAAAACATAATCGGTCAGGTTACAAATTGAAGGGTTAAGAACTGAATTGGCCTAACAGGTTGTTGAAATTCTCAGAATTTCGGCGGCTTGCTACCGGTATATGGATATACCAGCAAAATTAATGACGCCTAAGTCATTGATTTTGTGAGAAAAGTAAAAATCGCAATGTTTGCTTTTCGTGTTTTGGAAAAGGCAGGACGTCTTTTTTAACAACCTGCTAAAAGTTCCTAAGAGTAACCAAAATAGCTTAAAAGACGTGCTTGACTGCGTCTTTTGTCCTACGCAAACACCTAAGATAAAGAGGCAAAACCGACCAACAAGGGGCAGCGATGGGGTATTTGTCTGGCTATAAGTAGGGTCTGCTCATCTTGGATTTTTGTACTTTGGCCGTTTTAAAATCGTTGCTATAATTTTGAGTAGTTGCCAATTGGTATAGTGATGGTAAATAGATGGCGTGTGATGCTGTTACGCCTGAGTCAATAGTGTTCGAAGACAGGGAGGCAAGGTCATGGCTAATATCATTGTATGTGCTGACGGAACGTGGAATCGTCCGGAAGAAGATATCGAAAAGGATTTTCCGACGAATGTACTGAAGCTTGCTCGTGCAATAGCACCTTCAGTAGGCGATTACCGACAGCATGTTTTCTACGACTGGGGCCTTGGTTCCTACCACAGTCAACTTACGGCTGCGGCAACTGGTCGGGGTATTCACAAGAATATCCTGGATGGGTATCGGTACATTGTGCAGAACTATAACCCAGGCGATAACATCTTTCTGTTTGGTTTCAGTCGGGGTGCCTATACGGTTCGGGCATTAAGCGGTCTGATCAACAATTGCGGCATTTTGAAACGTATTGATGCCCGGTTAATTGCACAAGCCTGGAAACTGTATAAAAGTCCGCTGGCCAAAAAACATCCGAACGGTTCAGACGCCTGTGCTTTTCGGGAAAAGCACGCTCAGGCGTCCAGAAACATTCATTTTGTCGGTGTGTGGGATACCGTGGGGTCTCTGGGCATTCCGTTCAGTCTTATGGGTTTGCTCGCCAGTCACGATGAGTTTTACGATACCAAAATGGGGTCAAACATAACCTTCGCACGGCATGCGGTGGCAATGGATGAGTTACGTGAGGATTTCGAACCTACTCTCTGGATGCCCAAACCTGGTGTTGACCTGAAACAGGTATGGTTTGCTGGCACGCATTCTGACGTTGGTGGCTCTTATCCGCCCGACAAGACAACAGGCTACATGGCGTCAGATGCGCCGCTTGGCTGGATGCTTAAAGAAGCAAAGGCAGCCGGATTGAATGTTGAAGCCCATATCGAGAACGAGCTTACCAATGGCGTTCACGGATCGATTCACCGGTCCCGCAAGCATGTCTATCGGTTCAAGTCACCGCTGTATCGTGAACTTTTTCCGTATGGTAAACCAACTAAAATTCACCCCAGCGTCAAAGCTCGGTATCTGGCAGATAGCGACTATCGACCGAAACGGTTGACTGAACTGATTGATTATCACGGCTGGGGCCATTTGGACGTTAGTGAGTGATGACCTGGTTACAGTGATTGAATGAATTTATCAGTGATTAGGGCTGACGTGAATTGCCAGAATTCGATCTATCTCGGCGCTAACGTCAGGCGCTTTGCGCTGCTGCCAGAGTCTGTCACGCGCATAGCGACCAGCAGTGACGATATCCACAATCGGCTCGGGGTAGTCGCGCCCCAGTTGGAAGTCGATCATAGCAGCATCCAGAGGCGGTAACGTCCATGGCGTGTGAACAAACAAATCCGGAAGGTTGGAAAGTTCGGGCACCCACTGCCGGATAAAAAACCCTTCAGGATCATGGTCCTGAGATTGCTTGACCGGGTTGTAGATTCGTATGGTATTTGTGCCGGTTTGAGCCGCCTGCATTTGAAACTGTGCGTAGTGAATGCCCGGTTCGAAATCGAGAAATTGTTTGGCCAGATGCTGCACGCCCTGACGCCAGTCCAGCCAGAGGTGATGAGTTAAGAAGCTGACCAGCATAGCCCGCATCCTGAAGTTTAAATAACCGGTTTCGATAACGGCTCTCATGCAGGCATCGACCAATGGATAGCCAGTTTGTCCGGTTTTCCAGGCAATCAAGTCAGCCTCTGCTGCAGATCCCTGGCGATAGTTCATGTCAGCATAGCCCCGGTTTACCGGCTCAAACTCCATACGATGTTCACTTTCAAATTTTTGAATGAAATGACCTTGCCAATGAAGCCGGAATGACAATCCCTGCTGAGCACGCCGCCACCCCGTGCTTTGCCAGTGTGCCAGCAGGTGTTGATAAACTTGTCGAATGCTCAGGTTGCCCCAGGCGATGTAGGGCGATAGTCGTGAACAGCTATCCCGGCTAAGGTGCGGTTTTGACATGTGGCGCGCGTAGTTCTGACCCCTTTCTTCGAAAAACGAATGCACTGTTTTCCAGGCTTCAGTTTCACCTCCGGTTTGAAAGGAAGCTGCTTTTTGTGGCCAGTCAACTGGCCAGGCCCAGTCATCTGCTACCGGTTGGAAAGGCCGCAGTCTAGACAGATCAGGGTCGATCTGCTGAGTTTGCATAACCTTTTGCCAATGTTGATCCCAGCTCCTGCGGTGCATCAGGCCTCTTTGAACGGCCCCCGTTGGCGTTTCCTGCCAGTCAATCCCGGCCTGCTTGCACCAGTCAGCCACGGCTCGGTCCCGGTCGAAGGTTTTTGCCAGGCCGGTTTCTTCATGGCTGTGCAGTGATTCGATGTGATACTGCTGATGCACGTTGGCCAGAATGGTCAGTGCGTCTCCGCTTAGCTTCACCACGCGGCCACTGAAGGGTTTCAATTGACGGTTCATGTCCTGGATCGACTGGCGGATGAAACGCCAGTGACGCACATCGTAATGAGGGTCAGCCAACAGGTCAGGCTCGGCGATGTACAGCAGGAGGACTGGACGCCTGGTGTTTATCGCCTGTTGCAAGGGTGCATGATCGCGCAGGCGCAAGTCTCGCTTGAACCAGACAACGCTGATGCCTTTGGACAGCGCGGCTGAAGGCCCCAGACTCATCGCTGTTTATATTGGGTCGGGCAGTGGCTGCGCATTACCTGATCGTTGCGCAATGCCCTGTGTTTGGTGGCACGTCCAGTAACACGAGCCCGCCAGTTTCGAAAGCTGGTTGGTTTCAACAGACGTTGCATCAATTTAATGACGTCCGCTTCGCAAAGACCAAATTGTAATTCAATGGCATCGAATGGTGTCCTGTCTTCCCAGGCCATTTCGATCAGTCTTGACTGATCATCGACAGGCCATTGTTGAAAACGGGTCCATAATTGTGATCTGGACTGGCTCATAGGTTGAAGACTCAGTCAGTGGGAAAATGATCGGTTAGTGACTGTTGCATGCCTGGATGTACGGAATCGACCACGACCCGGATCAGAGCGGCGCTCGTCTTCCTTTGCCGTCTGGGCAGAAATCAGTGGCATCTGATGTTGGTGGGGGTTGCAGGAACCGTTTGAACGTCAGGATGACGTTGGTTCGGCCTAGGGATTTGGAGTCAGACTGAGATCTGGATCGACGGTTTCAGCCTGACGTTTTATTAGTCATGCCCGGTGATCGGGCTGGCCACTCAGGCATGACGTGTGTGGCCGGGAGCGCTGAATACGCGGTGTGTCATGTTGCTAATCCACTTTTTCAGATTCCGGCTACCATCACGAACAGCTTGTGAGCGCAGGCGCTCGCCGTTGCGGATGTGATAACCCACCTCTGCGTTGCTCCAGTTACCCCATTGATCCTGAGTGATATAATGGCTATTACCTTCTGCATCAATCATTTTGATATCTATGGTGTTCATGTAATCCTCCTGATAGTCGTGACATCTGATTTAAAGCAATAACGGAGCACGCTAAGCAGCGCCCGTTCATGTGACTAACAATAAGAATGACGGTGCCGATTCACAAACGATCAATTTTTAATCTATGAATGAATGCATTTCATCCATAGATTTTCTTAAAGGGTCCCGGTAGGGAGTGGTGATTTCACAATGACGATACGGCCTTTTGAACTGACTGATACTGACGCGGTGATTGAGCTCTGGCGGCAATGTCGATTGGTCGTGCCCTGGAACGATCCGGGGAAGGATATTGCACGGAAATTAAAAGTGGGTGCTGATCTGTTTTTGGTGGATGAACGCGACGCAGAGATTGCAGGCTCGGTCATGGGCGGTTATGAAGGCCATCGTGGCTGGATTAACTATCTTGCCGTTAGCCCCGGGTATCAGCGCCAGGGGATCGGCAGGGCGTTGATGGCTGAGGTTCAACGAAAGCTGATTGATCTGGGATGTCCTAAAATCAATTTACAGGTGCGGTCGACGAATCAGGCGGTGATTGCGTTTTATGAAGCGCTGGGATTCGCCGATGATCATGCTTTAGGCATGGGGAAGCGACTGGAGTCGGATCAGTAGCGGTGATGTTTGGTTTAAATCGCGATAATCCACTGCATTGGCACCTCTGATAAAGTACCCGGTAGTGTGATGCATTTGATGTGAAGGGGGGCAGATGAAAGCCATAATTCAGGATTATTATGGGCCGCCACAAGAAGTGCTCAGGGTAGCCGACATTGAAATACCCGCTCTCGGTGAGGACGATGTTCTGGTGCGGGTGCGTGCCGCTTCCGTGCACGCTGATGTCTGGCATGTGGTTGCAGGTCGACCTTACCTGGCGCGATTGATGGGCCCGGGCGTGCGCAAACCAAAACGGCCTGTACCGGGGACCGATCTGGTGGGTATTTCACATCACCTGTCTGAAGAGCCGCGCTTTGCCCGGATGATCAACTGATCGCAAGTAGCAGACCAAAGCAAGCAATCAGACCACCGGCCCAGCGATGCATTCCGGGCCATACTCCGACGGCAAGGCCAGATAGTAAGCCTATGCCATGTAAAACTGCTGTTGCCAGTGCGAAGCCGGTCGCATACGCCAGAGCAGAGCTTCCAGCCGGTATCTCTGCGCCATGTGCCAGGCCATGGAATAACGCAAAGCCAGCGCAGAGGATTGCGGCTGTAGCGGTGCGGAGCGTGCCGTTTAGCGCCAGCATCAGACCCACAACAACGGATGATGTCAGTATCATCGGCTCTGTTGCCAGTGTCAGCAAAGGTACTGTCATACCGGCTATTCCCATAGCTCCACCCAGCAACAGGGCGATCACAAAAACCAGCGGCAATTGCCAGCGAGCGTGGCCGCCCTGATGGGCGCTCCAAAAGCCAACGGCCAGCATTGCCAGCACATGGTCAAAGCCACCTAAGGGATGGGCGAAGCCTGCGCCAAACCCGGAAATCGAGACGTGTCCTTCATGCGCGAGCGCCAGGCCGGGCAGTAAAGCCAAAGTCATAACACTGTATTTTATCGCGGATCGATGTGACAGGGACATGGTGGTACTCCTTTAATCAGTTATGGATGCAATTATTAAACAACGGCTCTGGCCGGTGGTAGCGTTTTGGCTTCCAGCATGCCTTCGCTCACAATGAAGGCGATGATGTCATCAAGTCCCTGAGCCGCTTTGAGATTACTGAATACAAAGGGGCGGTCGCCACGCATGGTTTTGGCATCGCGGTCCATTACTGACAGGTCGGCACCGACCAGTGGGGCCAGGTCGGTTTTATTGATGATCAATAAGTCGGACCGGGTAATGCCAGGGCCTCCCTTGCGTGGAATTTTGTCACCGGCGGAGACATCGATGACATAGATCGTAAGATCGGACAGCTCCGGGCTGAATGTGGCGCTCAGGTTATCGCCACCGCTTTCGACGAACACTATGTCCAGATCACCATGACGGGCAGTCAGCTCGTCGATGGCAGCGAGGTTCATTGAGGCATCTTCTCGAATGGCGGTGTGCGGGCAACCTCCGGTTTCAACACCGATGATGCGATCGGCACTGAGTGCTTCATGTTGCGTTAAAAATTTCGCATCTTCCTGGGTGTAGATATCATTGGTCACCACAGCGATGTCATAGTGGTCGCGCATCGCTGTACACAGTGATCGCAGTAGGGCCGTTTTACCGGAACCGACCGGGCCGCCGACGCCAATGCGCAGCGTTTGTTTCGGCGCTTTATTATTGATGTGTGTTGGTTTGGTCATGGTTATGTCTCCTATCAGGATCGGAATAAGCGGCTGTATTGTGTTTCGTGATAACAACTGGCAATGGCGAGTGCAGCCAGGCTGTTTCCGATATCGTCGTTTTCAATAGTGGCAGCCAGGGCAATGGCTTCAGGAATCAGTAGCTGCAATTCGCCCAGCAATCGCTGAGCATCGGTTTGCCCGAGTGGAACCAGTTTGGTCGCGGCGGCAACCTGGTTTTCCAGCCAGGCCCAACTGAAACCCAGGGCTGCACCATCAAAATCTATATGCCAGTGCGATGCAGCCATGGCGTAAGCGGTTACGAAGCTAAGCGGTTCGGCTGGTGAGAAAGGCAGTTCGATGTCGAGGCTACGCAGCAGTCGCGCCAGAGCTTTGCCCATGGCGGTGTCGGTCAGTTGCAGTTCCCGGGTTTCACGGCAGGCCAGTGCCAGATCATTCCAGTCATTCAGGGCAATAAAATCTGGCGAACGATAGCTGTCCATCGCCCGTTGCAGCAGAGGTAAATCAACTCGGCCCAGGCCTTCAACCAGTTGCAGGCTCAATGCATCGAACGTATCTGCCTTAGTGCGTATCCAGCCAAGCTCTATGCTGCTTTCCAGTCCCTGGGAAAAGGCAAAGCCACCCACAGGCAGACTGACACTGCTCAGTTGCAATAAACGAAGCAGCTTTGTATCAGTCAGCATGGGTCTGTCCATGTGCATTGCTGTCGTGGTTTGCAGTACTTTCAGCGTGTTCGTGTGAATGGCTGTGAGCATGCCCGTGTGATGTACCCGGTGCATAAGCACCGGATTCCGGATTGAACACAGCATTGTCGGTGACAACGGTCAGACCCAGTAGGTTCATCATAGCTTCGAGCACATGGTCGGGTTTGATGCGTAACCAGCGATCACCGATTTCAATTTTTACGTGCCGGTTGCCCAGGTGATAGCACGCCCGTGCGAATGTTTGCCAGTCGTGGCAATGAGCTTCAGTTACGGTTTCGACAGCGCCTGCGACCTGAACATGCCGGCCGCAATCGCTTTTTAAAACGTCACCGACCTTTAAGGCCTTGCCGCGTTCGAGAAAAATCTGCACCTCTTCACCGGTGTCACTGGTGGCACGCAAGCGACCTTTCTCTCTTTGTTCGTGCGACAGTGTCAATCGGGCATCGACCGATATCGGTGATGGTCTGCCCAGTCGTTGATGAATCGTTAACATTGAATGCTCCTCTGTGATTGCTTGTTCAGCCATTCGATCTGTTGCAACTAATCGTTGTTTATCAAAACAGGCAATAGCGTTGAGCCAGCGGCAGTTCAGTCGCGGGTTCGCAGGTCAGTAGCTTGCCGTCGGCACGCACTTCATAGGTTTGTGGGTCGACGCTGATATCCGGCTGCCAGTCGTTCAGGATCATGTCAGCCTTGCTCAAAGTTCGGGTATTTTTACAGGCAACGAGTGTGCGCTTTAAACCGAGCTGTTCACCGATACCGGCATCGAGTGCCGCCTGGCTGGTAAAGCTGACACTGAGTTGCGCCGGTGCCTGGCCAAAGCTGCCGAACATGGGCCGGTAGTGCATCGGCTGGGGCGTTGGTATGGACGCATTCGGGTCACCCATCGGTGCTGCGGCAATCATGCCGCCCTTGATAATCAGTGCGGGTTTGATGCCAAAGAAAGCCGGTTTCCACAGCACCAGATCGGCCAGCTTGCCGGCTTCGATAGAGCCCACCTCATGGGCAATGCCATGGGTGATCGCCGGGTTGATTGTGTATTTGGCGATGTAGCGGCGAGCGCGGAAATTGTCGGTTCCCCGGTCAAGGTCTTCGGTGAGCAGCCCACGTTGTTTTTTCATTTTGTCGGCGGTTTGCCAGGTGCGGGTAATCACTTCTCCGACCCGACCCATGGCCTGCGAATCCGAAGCAATCATGCTAAACGCACCGAGGTCATGGAACAGGTCTTCGGCGGCTATGGTTTCCTTACGGATGCGTGAATCAGCAAAGGCAACATCTTCAGGAATTTTTGAATCAAGATGGTGACAGACCATCAGCATGTCGAGGTGCTCGTCGACGGTATTGACGGTATAGGGCCGGGTCGGATTGGTCGATGACGGCAAAACATTCGAATGGGCGCAGGCCTTGATGATGTCGGGCGCATGCCCGCCGCCGGCACCCTCGGTGTGATAGGTATGAATAACGCGGTTTTTGAACGCACTGATGGTGTCGTCGACAAACCCGCTTTCGTTCAGCGTATCCGTGTGGATAGCGACTTGCACGTCATAGCGATCGGCGACGCTCAGGCAATTATCAATGGCGGCTGGTGTGGTACCCCAGTCTTCATGAAGTTTCAGACCGCACGCACCGGCCTTTAGTTGTTCTTCCAGGGCAATGGGTTGACTGGCGTTGCCTTTGCCCATAAAGCCGAGGTTCATCGGCATCGCATCTGTGGCTTGCAGCATTTTACCAATGTACCAGGGGCCGGGTGTGCAGGTGGTGGCGTTGGTACCGGTTGCCGGGCCGGTGCCGCCACCGAGCATGGTAGTGATGCCGGACATCAGCGCTTCTTCAATCTGTTGTGGGCAAATAAAGTGAATGTGCGCGTCAATGCCGCCAGCGGTGAGTATTGACCCTTCACCAGCGATGATTTCAGTGCCAGGGCCGATGATGATGTCGACGTTGTCCTGGATGTCCGGATTACCGGCTTTGCCCAGGGCAACGATGCGGCCGCTGTTTATTCCCACGTCGGTTTTCACGATGCCCCAGTGATCCAAAACGATGGCGTTGGTGATCACCAGATCCATGGCGATGTCACAACTGACCTGGCTTTGCCCCATGCCATCCCGAATCACTTTGCCACCGCCGAATTTGACTTCATCGCCATAGGTGGTGCTGTCGGATTCAATTTCGATCCACAGGTCGGTATCGCCGAGTCGAATCCGGTCGCCCTTGGTTGGGCCGAACATCTGAGCGTAGGTGGTACGATCCATGGTGGTCATTAGTCGGCCTCCTTGTCCAGTGAGCCCATTACTTCGCCGCGGAAACCGTAAACAGCTCGCAGGCCCGCATAGGCGACCAGTTCAACGCTGCGGCTTTGACCGGGTTCAAATCGTACGGCGGTGCCGGCGGCAATGTTGAGTCGGAAGCCACGTGCGACCTCGCGGTCGAATGACAGTGCCGGATTGGTCTCGGCGAAGTGATAGTGCGATCCGACCTGGATCGGTCGGTCGCCGCTGTTCTCAACACTCAGTTGCACGGTTGCGCGGCCTGCATTGAGGGTAATAGACCCCTGTGCGACCTGAATTTCTCCTGGCATCATGACTGGTCTCTCCTGTATTCGGTCCGTCAGACAATCGGGTTGTGGACGGTGACTAACTTGGTGCCGTCCGGAAACGTCGCTTCGATTTGAACTTCGGTTATCAGGTCGGCAATGCCATCCATGACCTGGTCGGCATTGAGCCAGGTCTTTCCTTCACCCATCAGTTCAGCGACTGTTTTGCCATCTCTTGCGCCTTCCAGAATTTGCATGCTGAGGTAGGCGACGGACTCGGGATAATTGAGTTTTACGCCTCGGTTGAGTCTGCGTTCAGCCAACAGGGCGGCGGTAAAGACCAGAAGTTTGTCTTTTTCGCGGGGCAGTAGTTCCATGGTTTTCTCCTGATGGGTTGCAGCTTGCTGGTGCCTAGGTTGCCCAGATTCTGGGCGCGCATACGGGGCGGTTGCACAGGTGATGTCGTATCGGTGCCCAGCATTGAATGAACAGTTTTTTAACCGGTTCAGCGCGATTGGCCAGAGACCGAATAACCAGAAAGCGGCCTACCTGGCTAACCCCAGCAAGGCTGTGAAATTGGTTGCAAAGTTGTTGCAAATTCGCCATGGCTTCCGGCGCCAGTGGATCGTCAAACGGGCCTGCAACCATGATGGCGTTGACGCTGTGATCGCGAAAACCGAGCTGGCCATTAAGAGTTGTGCGGTTTTTTTCTGACAAGTGCAGGTGCTCGCGCAACGTGATCCGGCCATCTTCGGTGATCTGCAGGCGTTGGCTCAGGTCGCCTGTGTCGAAGGGTTGGTTACTGGCCGGTAATCCCAGGCAGGTAATGTCCCAAGCGATAAATCGGGAACCACCGGTGAGGTGAATGTCTGTATCCAACCGCGCCCGTGCACCGGGATAGAGTAGAGTTTCCTGGGGCAACCACTCGAGCATAGCGTTGTTGTGCGCGTGCAAGGCAATGTGTTGGTGTTGCAGCGTTCTGTCCTTGCGTGCTCGGTAAGCGCGGCCCGCGCCGGGTGTTGTGAGCAGGGCATGAGCGGTGTCTGAAACGTCGACGGAAATCTGCAGATGATCGCCCGATACCAGCCCGCCGGGCGGGTGCAAAATGTAGGCATGGGCGCAGTCGGACCCTTCCGGATAGAAAGGTTTTTGAACGTAGAGTGGACCCTGATGCTGGCAACGTGAAAGTTGAGTGCCACGCGCGCCCCTGGTGAAACCAAGGTTTAACCAGGCGGCCCATTCGGAGGCGTCAGTGGTCACAGGCAACTGTGCTTTGCTGTTCATGGCGTGGCCTCCCTAAACCGCCAGATGCTGACGAATCAGCTGGTCGTTGAGGTTGTCCATCTGGTCGCTGGCAACGACACGGCCTTTTTCCATCAGCCGGAATTCCTGGCCGACGCGGCGCGCGAAGCCGAGTTTCTGTTCGACCAATACAACGGTCAGACCGTCTTCCTGGTTCAGCTTTTGAATGACATCACCGATTTGCGCAACGATGTTGGGCTGAATACCTTCATTCGGTTCGTCGAGGATTAGGACTTTGGGATCGATTACCAGAGCCCGGCCAATCGCCAGTTGCTGTTGCTGGCCACCCGACAAATCACCGCCGCGACGCTGCAGCATGTCGTGCAAGACCGGGAACAGCTCGAAGATTTTATCCGGAATGGCTTTGGCTTTATCAGCACGGGCACCAAGGCCAATGCGCAGGTTTTCTTCGACGCTTAGCATGGGAAAAATATCTCGCCCCTGGGGCACATAGCCAATGCCGAGTCTGGCGCGGGCATCGGCGGGTTTTTTGTGCAGGTTTTCTCCGGCCAGTGTGATCTCCCCACTGCTGATCGGTAGCAAACCCATCAGGCATTTGAGCAGGGTGGTTTTGCCAACGCCGTTGCGACCCATGATGCAGGTGCAGCGACCTTCCGGGATGTTGAGGTCTAGATCCCAGAGTATGTGGGTGCCGCCGTAACGCTGGTTGACCTGGTTCAGTGTGATCATGGTTCTTCTCCCAGGTAAACCTGAATGACATCCGGGTTGTTCTGTATCTCGTCCATGCTGCCTTCAGCAAGCACCGACCCCTGGTGCAGCACGGTGACCGTGCGGGCGATGCTGCGCACAAACTCCATGTCGTGCTCGACCACAACCACGGTGTGCTTTCCGGCCAGTGAGGTAAGCAGTTCAGCAGTGCGTTCGGTTTCTTCGGCGGTCATGCCTGCGACCGGTTCATCGATCAGCAGAAGCCGGGGTTTGGAGACCAGCAGCATGCCTATTTCCAGCCACTGCTTTTGTCCGTGGGACAGTGCGCCCGCGAGCTGAGCCCGGTTTTCGATCAATCCGATGGTGACGAGTACCTCGTCAATACGATCAACCTCGGATGGGCTGAGTCGCGCCAATAACGTGGGCAGCAAACGCTTGTTGCTTTTCATCGCCAGTTCAAGGTTGTCGAATACGGTCTGAGCTTCAAATACCGTCGGTTTCTGAAATTTCCGGCCAATGCCAAGCTCTGCAATTTCAGCTTCTTTGTAATTAAGCAGATTGAGCGTCTGACCAAAATAGACACTGCCGGAATCGCATTCGGTTTTACCGGTTATCACATCCATCAACGTTGTTTTACCAGCGCCATTGGCACCGATCAGACAACGTAACTCGCCGTCGTTGATGTAGAGGTTCAGGTTGTTCAGTGCCTTGAAACCATCGAAACTCACACTCAGATCTTCGATGTACAGGATGATGTCTTTGTCGACGTTGATACCGGCGCGGGCGGGTTGTAAAAATGGCCAGACCTGATCGCGACGCATCAGTCTGGGGGTGTTGTTCATTGTCATTATTAGCTTGCCTCCGATTTCTGATGAGGACTCTGTTCGTCGGATGCATTACGTTTTACAGAGGCTTTGACCTGGCCGTATACGCCGGCCAGACCATTGGGTAAAAATACAGTCACCAGAACAAACAACGCGCCCAGGGCGAACAGCCAGCCATCGGGCATCAGAGCGGTAAAACGGGTTTTCGCGTAGTTGACGAGCAGAGCACCGATAACCGCACCGTACAGCGTACCCCGACCACCCACGGCGACCCATACGACAATTTCAATGGAGTTCAGTGGTGCAAACTCACCCGGGTTGATGATGCCGACCTGAGGCACATAGAGTGCGCCGGCGATACCGGCGATCATCGCTGAATATACAAAGATTGCTACCTTGTACCGGTCGGTCCGGTAACCCAGAAAGCGTACCCTGGGTTCACCATCACGAATGGCTTCGATCACTTTGCCAAAGCGGGACTTCAATACCCATTGACTGAGTACGAAGATACCGGCAAGAAGTGCGGCTGAGCACAACAGCAGGCTGACTCGTGTGGTGTCTGCCTGTAAGTTGAAGCCAAGCAGGTCTTTGAAGTCGGTGAGACCGTTGTTGCCCCCGAAGCCCATTTCGTTTCTGAAAAAGGCCAGCATCAGGGCGTAGGTGAGTGCCTGGGTGATGATCGACAGATACACACCGGTAACGCGTGAGTGAAAGGCCAGCCAGCCAAAGACAAAGGCAAGCAGGCCGGGAACCAGCAAGACCATCAGCATAGCGAACCAGAACTGATCCATACCAAGCCAGTACCAGGGTAAAACATCCCAGTCGAGAAACACCATAAAATCGGGGAGAATGGGGTCACCGTAGACACCGCGAGTGCCAATCTGGCGCATCAGATACATCCCCATCGCATAGCCGCCCAGGGCAAAAAAAGCACCATGGCCGAGGCTCAGGATACCGCAGTAGCCCCAGACGATATCGACCGCCAGGGCGAGCATGGCAAAGCTCAGGTATTTGCCGAGTAGCGTGATGGTGTAAGTCGAAACATGCAAAGCCGAGTCAGCTGGTATCCACAGGTTACCAATGGAGGCCAGAATAGTGAGGCTGAGCAGTACGGTGACGAACGGCAATACCGGACTGTCGAGGGTATTACGACGGGACAGAAACGTTTGCCATATGGTCATTCTGCAGACCTCCCTCGTTGTGGAAACAGGCCTTTGGGACGCTTCTGAATAAACAGAATAATAAACACCAGAACCAGGATGCTGGCGAGCACGGTACCGGTGACAGGCTCGAGAAATTTATTGGCGATACCCAGAGTAAAGGCTGCCACCAGGGTGCCCAGTAAATTACCGACACCACCGAACACCACCACCATAAACGAATCGATGATGTAAGCCTGGCCCAGGTTGGGGCCAACGTTGGTTAGCTGGCTGAGCGCGACGCCGCCAATGCCGGCGATACCGGAACCCAGACCAAAGGTCAGCGCATCGACCCGGTCGGTCTTGATACCCATGGCTTTGGCCATGTCCCGGTTCTGCGATACAGCACGAACGTACAAGCCAAGTGCTGTTTTTTTCATGATCAGCAGCAGCGCGACAAAAACGATCAGCGCAAAGATCAGAATGGTCAGCCGGTTGTAGGTCAGCGATAGCACCGGGTTTATTTCCAGTGATCCGCTCATCCAGTCCGGTGCGGCAACACGGCGATTAAGTGGGGAAAAGACAGTACGCACCAGTTGCTGCAGGATCAGGCTGATGCCGAAGGTGGCCAGCAAGGTTTCCAGTGGCCGCCCGTGCAGGAATCGAATGACGCAACGTTCGATCAGAATACCGAACAATCCGGCGACAACAAAAGCTGCGGGGATAGCGACCCAGAGCGAATAATTTATATACCCCGGCATCAACAACTGCACGACGTAGGTGGTGTAGGCACCGAGCATCAGCATTTCGCCATGGGCCATGTTGATCACGCCCATAACACCGAAGGTAATGGCCAGACCAATGGCGGCAAGCAACAGGACAGAGCCAAGACTGAGTCCGAAAAATAACTGGTCGACGTAACTGTAAAACGTCACCTTGCCATCGATTTTTTCCAACGCCACTGTGGCTGCTGCTTGCACGGCCGAGTCATCTGCATTTCGTTCCAGATCGAATAGCAAGTTGCGGGCGTTTGGTTGCAGGCTGTCAGACAAAGTTTTAATAGCGGTGATCTGAGCCGCCACCGTGTCACTGGATCGGGCACTGTACATGGCCAGCGCCAGGTCGATGGATGCGAGGACTGAGCGGTTGCTTTCATCTGCGCGCAGTGCAATCAGATCATTAGCCGTTGAGTCGTTAATGGTATCTAGCAGGGACAGCACTGCGGCCTCGCGCAATGCCGCATCCGGGCTGCTTAGTTGCAGTCTCGCGATGGCACTGCTCAGCGTGTTGCGCAGGTTATTGTTGACGCGAATTTTGGTAACGTCACGGCGACCGAGTGGTTCGATCGAGGTGCCGGTGGTGAATTCGGTATATTGGTCGGTGCCGTTAATATCGATAATCGTAATCAATACTTGGTCGGCTTTTCTGAAGTTCAGGTTGCCGTCCAGCAAAGTGAGGAAAAGAGGCAGAACATCCGGATGTCCGGTTGCTTCAATGGCTTCGAGAATGGGTTGGGTGGTTCTGAGGTCAGCTTCTGTCAGCTCAATCAACAAGTCGTCAAATGACGAGGCAGGTTCGGTTTCGGCCATCGTTGGCGCTGACAACAGCGCGAGCCAGCACCCGAGCATTAGCAGTGCTTGTTTCATGGCATCCTCCGCACGCAAAAAAGGAGGGCGGCGAACCACCCCAAGGAGAGTCGGGTGCGAGGCACCCGTTAAAAAAAGTCTCAGTACACGGTGCCGGAGCAGGTACCCGTTTCAGTGTTGTAGTTGCCGCACTTCAAAGGAGCAGTCCAATCGGCCAGCAGCATTTTTGAACCTGGCAGATAATCGGACCAGGCATCGCCCGGAACCACACCTGCGGTTTCCCAAACCACTTCGAACTGACCATCGTCCTGAATCTCACCAATCAGTACTGGCTTACTCAGATGGTGGTTCTTGTTCATCACGGCGGTTCCACCGGTCAGGTTTGCAGTTGTCTGTCCGATCATGGCCTGCTCAACCGCATCGACGTCTGTAGTACCCGCAAGCTCAACGGCCTGTACCCACATCTTGAAGCCGATATAAGTGGCTTCCATAGGATCGTTGGTTACACGGTCATCGTTACCGATGTAGTCATGCCACATGTCGATGAAATCGTAGTTGGCATCAGCATCAACACTCTGGAAGTAGTTCCAGGCAGCCAGGTGGCCTACCAGTGGTGACGTATCGAAACCGGAGAGTTCTTCTTCACCAACCGAGAAGGCAATGACGGGAATGTCAGCGGATGAAATGCCCTGGTTGCCAAGTTCCTTATAGAATGGGACGTTGGCATCACCGTTGATGGTTGAGACCACGGCGGTCTTTTTACCTTCGCTGCCAAACGTATTAATGTCCGAGACGATCGACTGCCAGTCTGAATGTGAGAAAGGCGTGTAGTTGATCATGATGTCTTCTTTAGCGACACCGAGATCCATCAGGTAGGCTTCAAGAATCTTGTTGGTTGTCCGCGGATAAACATAGTCGGTTCCGGCCAATACCCAGCGTTCGACACCCAGTTCGTTACGCAGGTAATCAACTGCAGGGATGGCTTGCTGGTTGGGCGCGGCACCGGTATAGAAAACGTTTTTCGACGATTCTTCACCTTCATACTGTACCGGGTAGAACATCAGGCCGTTCAGCTCTTCCAGAACCGGTAAAACGGATTTTCGCGAGACCGAGGTCCAGCTTCCAAAAATGACGTCGACTTCTTCCTGAGTTAGCAGCTCACGTGCTTTCTCAGCGAAGAGCGGCCAATTCGAGGCCGGGTCAACCACGACGGCTTCCAGCGGACGGCCGAGCAGGCCACCAGCTTCGTTCTGTTGTTCAACCATCATCAGTACAGTGTCTTTCAGCGTGGTTTCGCTGATCGCCATAGTGCCGGACAGTGAATGCAGAACGCCTACTTTAATCGGATCTTCCGCGACGGCAGCGGTCGTCAATACGGTGGACGCCACGGCAAAGGTGAGGCCCTGAAGTATGGGTTTGAGTATCATTCTGTCTTCCCCCTGGTGTGTGTTCGAATCGGATCTGTGACGGTGTGTCAGCACGATCGATTGTTGAACAGCGGGGTGCCAGAAGGTATGGGGAGGATGGCGGTGGCGACTACGTCATTTACCGTATGGACAGTGGGAGGTCATGTTGACGCTGTGGTATTGGTTAGATATGTGGTTGGTTGTTGAATCCAATCTTAGCTATAAGTCGGCTGGGCCTCGTAGGGTGGGTTGCATTTACGGATTAAATAGGGTCTTTAGCAGATGGCTGATAAGCGTTGATTGCATGTTTTTGAAAAAGGCGGGAAGCCTTTTTCAAAAATCTGTTAGCGTTGTCTTGCTAGTGCTTCCAGGTGATCAGCGATCGCTACGGCGATCCGGTATTTGCCTTCTACCGGCTGAACACCGTCACCTGTAACCAGCAAGGCGCGCTGCTCTTTTCCTTTGGTGTCTTCACCTCGCGTTGCGACCACCAGGCTGGCTTTGTCGAGCCGTTTTGAGGCAACACTGATCAGTTCGTCTTCGGTGACTTGCTCGAGATATTTGAAGGCGACACAGTGCATTTGTGGGTCGGCTTCACAGGCCAGGTCGATGACTTTCTCTGTTGGGACCAGATCCAGTGCGAGGTGTGCCTGGCCGGAATTGATCTTGCCATTGACCGCTTCGGCCGGCCGGTAGTCGGCAACACCGGCTGAGAATACACCGGCAAACAAGCCCGATCGCGCGCGTTCGACCACGGTGTTTCGATACTCGTCAAAGGTGCGGGCAATGGTCAGCGGCAGGGTTGTGTTCGGCCGCCAGGCGCCATCACCCAGGATCAGTTCGGCATCGGCACCCCGCCAGACGAGTTCTTCGGCGATGGCCGCACCCAGGCGGCCTCTGAATCGGTTGACGATTCGGCGAACGCCATCGATGGGTACAGGTGTGGGCCCGGCGGTTACCATGATGGATTTACCCCGCAAGGGTGAGTCGCTCAATATCCGGCCAACGCTGGTACACAGTACATCGGTGTCGGGCAGGTTGTGTTTGCCGTAGCCATCGCGGGGGGCAATAAAATGCACCCCGAGGTCACTCAGTTTGCGGGCATTGCCGACCAGTATACTGTTGTGCAGGGTGCCGTGCATGGTCGGTGCGATCAGGATTTTGGTGCGACCCTGTTCCATCCGACCGAGAGCTGACGCCAGTGCCGAGGTAATAACCGTGTCGGCAATACCGACGGCCATCTTGGCAATGGTGTTGTGCGTCGCGGGTGCGACCAGATAAGCATCAAAAGGTGCATTGTCTGACAGATGCTCGGCCGCCCAGGTCAGGGCGCTGACCACGGGTGCACAGGTCGCCCACTCAAGGGCTTCCCGTGCGACATAGCGCAAGGCATCGTCTGATGCGAAGGCAACAACGTCCGCACCATGGCGACGTAAGCCGCGTGCGATCTGTGGCGTCTTCATGGCGGCGATACCGCCGGTCACCAGCAGGGCAACCCGTTTACCGGCGAGGCGATCAGAAACCACCGGTACATCGTGATCGCCCATGTCGCTCGGTGCCGGTGCTTCAAAGTTCCAGTCAAACAAATCGGCTGCACGGGATTTTCGGGTCATGCCACCATCTCCTCGCGGCGTGCTGTCTGTATCGGCTGGAAGTGTTGCTGTGCCTGGTTTACAAGTGGCATATAAACCGATTGAATCCGATCCAGTCGGGTATTGAGTGCCTCAAAGTGCTGCATGGAAAAACGACTTTTCTTGCTCATTTCCTCTTCCAGATTTGGCAGTACTTCAGCGTCTTGCAAAAATGGGTTGGTCTGATTCATCAGCGCCGATGGGCTGTAGGGGTACCCCTCGGCAAAGGTTACCGGTACCAGCTGGGCAAATTCAGGGTTTGCTTCAACAAAGGCATCACATACATCGTCGTTGAAGGTAGCATCGGCAGAGTGCCAGTAGCCGTTTATATTGACCGCTGTGTAGTAGTGCTTGAATGATGAGCGCATCAGGGCGCGCCAGCTTGGTGGCATGATAATACCAAGCACACTCAATTCAAGCGGTGCCTCGATAAAGCCCGCCTCCAGGTTACACGCACGATAAAGGGCTACTTGCAAATTGGCCTTGGTGGTACACATGCCAACTCCTTTTGTCAGCGTGGTCGAGGCGGTTTCCTGCCAGGTTCCAAACCGGTAGGGCATGGATTGTACAAAATAGAAGATATTGCGTGCCGTTTCGGCTGGAGTTGTGCCACTTAATTGACGCGCGCATTTCTGTATGGCCGGATGCTGGTGGTCGCACAGTCGGGTTTTATCCGGCAATTCGGCATCGGACACCGGTGTTACCGATCTATAAGCAGCGTCGGTTGCCAGCATCGCCAGTGTCATCGCACGGCGCAACGGCATTGTGCTCTGGGCTTGCCAGTCGTCGCTGGCTAGATCAAGGCGCCATAGCAGAACCGGGTCTCCCAGAGCAGTGAGGGTTGGCCGGGGATCGGACTGTGAAGCCCTGAAGTGATTGCCGGGGCCATACCAGGCGGTGCTATGGCCCAGGCGGCCTTGAAGGACGGTGTAGAGACTGTAGGGAGAAGGGGCATCGAGAGGGGTATCGGCGTCAAGTTTACTCACCGTTCCCAGTCGAAAGATTGAATCGGCTTTGTCATCCAGATAAAACCCGAGTGTTGAGTCTCGAAACAACGCCTCATGTTCCGTACTGCAGGTGGATGCTGTGGTCATATTAAAAAACTCCGCTTTAAAGTGAGTCAGAATCGGAGCGCGTTAACCATCGAACATCACTCCAGCAGTCAAACATCAGGGTTTGATGTCACACGTTTTTTGCGTGCCGTTGCTTAATGCGATAGCTGTGCCAGTCCTATTTTATATTTTAAAAACAATAAGTTAGAGGTTTTTAAGGAGGCTATTCCGAACAGGGTTCCGGCCTTGAATGGACCGGTAGTCAGAAAAATGACGGTGTATGTAGGACGATTAAGTGGCGGGCTGAACCGGGCTGGCGCCCTCAGGGTTTGACCCTGGCGTCCATCCCTTATATTGAATGTCACAGTATTTTTTGATGCAGATCAGACGATTGTTTCAGGCGTCAGTCTATTGGGTGAGTTTGCGCAAAGCGACGCCGGCCGCGGCGGTCCGGTTGTCGACGCCGAGTTTATGAAAGATAGTTTCCAGATGCTTGTTAACCGTGCGCGGGCTCATGTTCAGAATCTGCGCTGTTTCCCTATTTGCCTTGCCATTGGCGACCCAGTAAAGCACGTCCGATTC
>Ga0307930_1000751_pt1 | contig 26019 bp, 36 predicted proteins | sample OrgLakmetageno46_FD_203161 | JGI IMG/M metagenome (GOLD analysis project Ga0307930, IMG submission 203161) | Saline water microbial communities from Organic Lake, Antarctica - #46 | ecosystem: Environmental > Aquatic > Non-marine Saline and Alkaline > Saline | place: Antarctica: Organic Lake...
CCTCCACCTTGAGAGCAAGTCGACTGCGTATACCCCGAAGAGTGCAGGTTCCGCGCTAGTGATCGGCAAGATCGTGCTGACAATGCTTGTAGCTGCTGCCAAAATAAATCAATCCTCCATTGTGCCGTGAACTGATTATAAGGATTAGAGTATAGAGGAGTCCTCGTCTATGTTCGTCTTGACGAAGCCTCCTTTGGGCTTGGGGCTGGGGCTGGAGCTAGGGCTGTTGGGTGCACCGTTGCGGTCACGGCGCAAGCGCTTGTGTAATAAAAGGTTACGAGCCTCATAAGGGGCATAAATTGTCGTTTTTTTAAGAGAAAGTCCGATGTAAGTTTTTACGGGTGCACTTAGACATTCAGCTGATTCTGCTGCATATAAGAAATGCTTCATTGGTCACCTGAATAGTACATAGCGCCAGCATGAACGATTTGGGAAAAGAGTGGCAAAGCGTCGCTTTTAGATTCCCCTTCGAAGCTTCACCTCATCCAATGCGCCAATGACTCAGCAAGGTATCAGATTGTGTCGAGTGCGTTTCTTCCGTGCTGAGTTTAAGATGGTCAAGATCTTGGCGGTAAGTACTCCTACGTTCCAAGCCTTGGTACTTATTCTCATAATGACTGCGTGCGATGCATCAGTGCACTCTAATTCCATTGAAACAATCTTCAGTACATTTGGTTCTCATTAAATTCTTAGTTCAATGAGGTAACGATGAACTACCAAGATAAACCTGGCTTCTTTGAATTAATCTGCGATTCATCGTAAGCCTCCGTGATGGGCTCGGTTGAGGTGAAACCATTTTCGTGCAGCCAAGCTAAAGTCTGCGTGCGCTCCAGGAGGCGGTCTGGTGCAGCCTGCTTTTGCCACCATGACCATTGCTTGAATGGAGTAGCACTCTTGGCATTGTAATTGAGGTCTGTGGTAGCTGGTTTCGTTGACTCGTCTGCTGCACCGTCACCCATTATGCCTTTGGCTGCTTGCAAAGTGCTCGATCCATAGACAGCTCGTGCGTTTCCGTACATGCCTGGAGGCAAAACTGGCTTGAGAGCCTCAGCTGCCTAACACATGCGTGGACAAATCAACGAAGAGTTATCCTCAACAATTTCACAATATCAAAGAGGCGACAGACAACACACCATCACATAAAATAAAGACGTTGAAACTTTAAAGCCGCAAGTAAAATATGTGTGTTGAGCATCATCATGTGATTTAAGTACCTCGCGGGCTCTCTGTTCTGCTTCCTGGCGTGCAATCTTCCATTGAGCTTTCTCTTCAACACGTCGTCTCTTGGCTTCTGCCTTAGCGTCTACACGTGCAGCCTTTGCTTCAGCTAGTGCTATTGCTTTTGGAGTATTTTCTGTTCGTTCCTTCATGAATCCTGTCGAGAATAGATACGCGTTTTTATTCATAAGAGCGGTGCCATATTTTCTTTGGAATATGAGATTCCAATAAATTAGCACTCACCCTTAAACAACTTCTTTGCATTTGACAACTCGATATCTTTAGCAGCTTCGCGCCTTCGTGCTTCCGCTTTCCTAAATGAAGGCATATTGAAACAAAAGCTCGTTGAATTTATTCGAGTCCCTTAAGTATCTTATTTGGGAAAAGCTAAACATAACAGGCACACCAATGCTGTGTTATGGGAGTTAGGTAGGCTTACTGTTCTGCTCTCATACGTTCACGCTCCTCAGCTGCTTCCCGCTCGAGTTCAGAGCGCGCTCGAGCCTCCTATAAGTAAGCACATCCGGTATTATCTTATCAAAATAAAGGACCAAATCAGTTTCCAGTTATCGTTGCATATCAAACCTGTTCTGCGCTGGCCTTTGCTGCAGCAGCTTTTTCAAGCTCGTGCTCGCGACAAAGCGATATTCCAACGGGGCACATAGAAAGAGCCTGTTTCCTGGCTCGTTTCTTCGTTAACTTGTCTTGGCCCGCGAGACTTGGGAGTAGCTTTCTAGATACCCTCTCATGCAAAGACAGCTCATAAATCAGGCGTCTATTTCGAGATGCCTCTAAAAATGCGATACGCTGAGCATGATATATCGCGATGCCTGTAGAAGAGGCACAGCATAACGCTACAATTCCGCGCCGTCGCAACATCTGAAAGACCTTCTTCAACTGCTATCCACGCTACAGAAAGTTATTGGCATCATCGGCCGATCAACTTTCTATCTAGAGCTGAATAGTTTGAACTGATTCCCGTGTCGTGATACATCAACCGCCCTTGGGTATCGCCCCACTGACGATATATTGTCAGCAGTCCCAGGCAACAGATCCTATTCGAAGAGTACGAATTAGCCACGAGCTACATCAGAAGCTAGCTAGGGGCTACTTGCGGGTGGTGAATTATATTAATCTACAGTAATCGTTAGTCTGGGTACAGCAGCAAAAGCTAACTAGTCTGACAGGCTACTCTTGAGCCTTAAAGCTCTGAACAATGCTTGCTGGTATAATAACGTGATCACTGATTACTTCTTCTGAGCTTCCGAGTTTTGAGTTGTAGTCGTCTGTAGTAGTCGTCTCCTGTGAGGTTTCTGCACAGAAATGTACAGTAGCAATTGCAAGTACTGTACACCGTACTATCTGTACCAAGCTACCAAGCCCAAAATGGCGAGCCTGGCGGACGAAGGCGAAGACGATGGCCCTGATCCTCGCGTCGAAGGCTTAAAGACATTCATTTCTTCAAATTCTGATGCCGAAGCCGTTGTGGCGCACCTAAAGTCCATTGGCTCACAGCCAGTCGTCATCGCAGAAACCTTGGTGAGTATACATGCAATGTACTACGGATGATAGTGAATAGTTTGTGCTTCGTTAGCGTGAGAGTAGAGAGTGGAATATTGTGTTTCCTGTCAATTTACTTTGCTGAACTGCATTGGTCACTAAATCATTTGCCTGTACTAATCAATTTAAAGGTGAGCGACGACAATGTTATCCAATGCTTCCTGCTCGGGGAGGCAGTGCTGGAAAATGCAACTGGCGACGATGGGAAGCTAGCCAGCAAGCTTTCAGTGCAGCTCAAAGAGGGAAAAGCTGCTTATTTTAAAGCACTCGCCGCAGGCAATGCTGAGAAGGAGGCCACAGCTCTCTGCTGCCTCGAACGGTGCGTGTAGACTACACATTTTGACTGCTTCAACGTGCCCGCCGCATTAGATGCTCCTTGGTTGCATGAGATTATTAGGTGAAGCATGCGATGATTCCGCGTGACTCTTACCTGCTCTCGTATGTGCAAACTTCACATAATGGAAGGTGGCTGGTAGTGCACGATGATTTGGCAGACTTGCATTACACCTTCAATCAAGTTTACGCCGCTGAAATTGTTACGGTATGAAGAAACGTAATCCGTGTTCCTTATTTCACGCCAAACCCACCTCCATCTTGAATTTTGTCAGCTTACACTGCAATTCATACCTATTTACTGGTATGTCTTTTGGTTTCCAGGACGATGCTGTGTATGAGCGGTGGTTTGAGACTCCTAACTTATCGAGGTGTTTCTAGTTTGATAAGTACATTCTTATTATTGTAACAAACCGATTTGATTTCTGTTACTTTTACCTCTTATTCACCTTTCTATGCCCAATTTTAATCTAAGACCAGACCATTACCTGTATTCATCCGAGCGATTGTCTGCCATCACCTCCACGTACCATATTTAAGACAAATTGGCACTGTTTTCTTATTATTATTTCAGGTACTTCGCACTCGACGATGAAGCGAGAGAAGCATCGCGAGCTGCGGCTGAGCCATACATGGACTGGTTGCGTAACGCAAGTGGGGGCTCAGAATCGGATTAGAGGGGACTTAAGGTACCAGGTCGGGAAAAGACTTCGAGGCACGATCTCCTTCATTATAGAATAAACAATTCTCGCTCTTTGCTAGCTTTTTAAAGTATCTCGATAGCGCTGAGCGGAAGAAAGGGGCTAATTACCTCTGCCTAAATGAGACGAAATTGCATAGAGCATGGGGACTAGCCCGAAGTTAAGGGGTGGGAAGGGGGGGGGGGGCTTTCCTGAATATCCAAGTAACTCGCCTTATCCTTATAGCTTATAGCTCACTGCTCACAGCCAGGTGGCCATATGCGCACTACTGTAATTAAAAAAAGTGAGGTGCGATTAATGATAATTGTCTTTATAAGTTGTTATTGTATTTTACGGATAATATATGAGGCAAATCCCCAAAGTGCGATGTATTTATTACTATAGTACCTTAAATGCACCTAAAATTTACTTATTGGATAAGCGCAGATTAATTTTGGCGCTCCTTTCGCACAGCAAATACAGCTGGACTTCACTCGCGAATTTGAGGTATTCGGGCCGAATCCAGCTAGGATCGACACCCAATAGTTTTCAAAGCACAGAGAGGCGTGCTACTCCGGTCAGCTATTGCTATCATCACTTCCATGGCCACTCAGGTATGTATACCTGATTAGCTTCCCTTCTTTTATTGGCTCCTCTTATAAGCTGCCTTGCCTTGTTCTGGATTCTCTCTGTTAGCCGTCTAATTCCGGCCCCTCGGGGCCTGTGTCAATAGAACGAAATGGTTCTTGATTTTGGCCTATAATACTTGGATAGCCCCTCGATGTGATTGCGCAAAATTACCTCCCACATCACGGGAGTCAAAACTCACTAAACGCACAACGCAAATCATCATGTATATAATTACCCAGCACAGAAACAAAAATGAATGAGAAACGGTTGCTCCTCATTTGAGCAGCACTCTCAGAGCACGGAGAAGCGTGCCACCTTGGACCGCTATCATCACTTCCATGGCCACTCTCGGGAAGATGTGCCTAGTTAGCTCTCCTTCTCGTATTGGCCCCAGTATGAGCTGCTTTGCCTTGTTTTCTGTCTGTTAGCCCTCTAATTCCGGCCTCTCGGGACCGTCAGAAAGGAGATTATTCGTGATCTAGAAGCCTTAAAACTTAATGGCACATCTCTATAATTTTGTTCGAAATCCAAGTCAAGTGCCTTCCTAGCCGCAAACCGTACATTAGAGCCGTGTGCAGGGCTGAGCTGCTTATACCACTCATCGTCTGCCTGCTGCTGCTGCTGTGGAAGTCCGTGATGGCATTATAAATTACACAAACTGCTGAGATATAATAACAGTTGGATATCGCCGTACACGTTGGAAAAATGAAATTACGTAAGTAACACTAGTCGCTGGTAGCTTCAAAATGATTGCGATTATTAAGTGAACTTCTATGGTGTAAAATGGGTTCTTGATGGCTGAGAACATCCCTTGGGTGAAGCAAATTAAACTGATCTCTCCTTTGCATGATCTTAAAGTTACGATGGAATCGAATAGAGAAAATGGGCATCTTCGTCTCCCTTCTTGTTCTTTGGAATCGCGAATTGCATGAAGTCCTTAAACCATTTCAACAACAGGGCTGGCTTCGTAAGTGATTTCAGTGTTGGTCGTGTAATCAAACAAATGATCGCCAAGTTGGAAGGTAGCGCAGCAAGAGCAAAAGTATGCCTTCAAAACATCGTAGCATCCGTCGGAGCAGCAACCACAGCAAGTTGTCTGAAAAATGGAAGTAAAAACATCGTTATTTATGATCCGGTTTGTTGCTTCTTCGCGAAAGACAAATCATAAAATACAGCTGGAACACGTGGAAACACAGAAGATTTACAATTTTACCTGGCAATGATTGCCGCGAATGCCATAGATTTTGCGGGCACGGCGCATGAGGGAGACAAGAATGAAAAAGCCCACCGCGTTGTAAAGTGTGGCGACCTGCTCGAATGCACAAAGATATTGCACGATGGAATTATTCTTTCTGTGATCAAAAACTGCCGTCCTGACAAGAATTAAGACGGAAGATATTTTTTATGTGAATGAACGACCGCAGTGAAGAAAGGTGTAGAACGGTTGGCGCCAGCAATTGAGATGATGAAGAGCATAAAGATGAAGGACCCCATGATAGCGTAGTACCCACGCATGCCTTTCTTTTGGTCCACCACACCGCCGTGCAACACTTTGTGGGCCTGCATTACGACATAATAAACGGTATAGAATGCATGTGTGAATCTTGTATGAGACTTTGGTGCAAATATCGCTGCGTTGCCAGCTCAGCTTTTTTTTAGGCTTCGTCATTTGAGAAGAAAATGGTTGCAACCGCCTTAACTGACCTGAGCCCAGATGATCCATGGAAAACACCAGGCGAGCAAGCAGTTGGGGCAGTGCAAACAATCGCACATGTGGGAGCGGAAGCGGCCCATAGGAGGCTTGGCATACGAGCTCTATTCAAATGCAAAAACAGTAGTCCACGTGGTCAGTGTCAGACACACAAAACGATGTCACTTTGAGTCATATTCGTGGCACAGTTGATGCACGGGGTGAATTTCATAATCTCAAAGATGAATAATTCACTGAGAACATTTGCAAAAGAGTGAGAAGAGAGAATGGGTGTTAGTACGCAATAAAGAAATGAAATCGATGAGTCCGGGTTGCTTCCGGTTTCCGACCTCTTGATGGTGCATCAAAATTTCTGCGCCAGCGTGGGCATTTGCAGAAACTTGTTGGGTGTAAACTGGTTGGTGGCCAATCTCAACACCTGTCTCGTGCGATTCGACGGCGCCTTCGACGGCGTGACTCAAACCCTTGTTCAGAGCATGCATGATGCCTTAAAAACTGCTGTCTGTGTGTGGAGCAATTGTCAGTTTTTGGAGTGAAAAAGTACATGTGGTACAGAGCTGTACAGTCCAGTCAGTTCCGGGTTTCCGGGTTCCGGGTTCCGGGTAATAAAGAGCCGGGGAATTTACTCTTGAATCGGCTCTCAGCCTAGTCTCAGCCCTCCTCAGCTATCGCTTTCGTAGCGAATATTAGTACTATAGTATAAGGAGGAATTTGGTATTTAGTCTGCCCTTGTCTTTCTTTGCACTGGGGGAGTATAATCCATTCTTATGTTTCCATGTGAATGAGCCGAATATTGACCCTAACACTGCCTTATCGTGGAAACCTCTTAACATCCGGAACAGACTTTGTCCACTATAAAATGGGAAATTACCCGGTGGTTATGGTTATGCACTCTTTTACCGTAACAAGTAACATGTTGGTAAGTTTCTTGAAGTCTACGATAGTATTTATGAAGCGCTTATGATACTCTTTAAATTGATGGGGTACATACTTCGTATATGCGCCGCTCATTTGGGTTTCATTATTTGGGGCAATGATGACTTTATCAGGAGGAAAGCACCGATTCAGGAATTTCAGGTAGTTGGTAAATAAGTCCCCTCCTCTGCGGGCATAAACTCTCCTTTTGAGCAGAACTCTCAGAGCACGGAGGAGCATGCCACTTTGGACCGCTAACATCACTTCCATGGCCACTCGGGCATGTGTGCGCCTGATTAGCTCATTAGATTTGTTTTGCGCTGCTTTGCTTTTTATCTCTACCTTTTTTTTAGTCTTCAAATTCAGGCCCCTCGAGGCCTATCTCAAAATAGGAAGGAAACGACACATGTCTCGGAGATCGAGCCCAGCTTTCATTCCGGCCCGCGAGGCTCCGTAGACGCCAACTTAATGTTACCCTGCCTATTGTTTTTACTGAATACAGAGGAGGCAGTGCATTGCGATCGTACACGGCGAGTTATTGTGGAATGCTTTTATGGTCGAGAGAGCACCGAAGCATCATGGCCACGTACATACCTTCCATCGATCAACTTCCTTGGTAGGGCTCGCGGGTGCTAAAGATAAGTTCCCCGTCACCCGCGCAGCAACTGAAATTATGCATGATTACGAAGAAACTATCCACTAATTTCCCCCCTGCTTTGCGGTTTTTTCCTTGTCTCTGTTCATCCTAGTGGGTCTAGGTTCGCAGCTCCTCGATGGGTAAAAGCATCCTAGAGGTGGAGTGGGTTCGACCTCAGACTTGGAGGAGGGGAATTTGGTTCAGGATTAGCGGGGTGAAAACCCCCCACCAAATTCAGATAGCATGCGAGTCTGAGCCTGAGCACAATTGAATCGTTGTTCGACCTCGCTAAGTAACGGCTTCTGGAGCAGAGAAGCACCCTGGTGTTCGTAGGCCTGTAAGAATTCGTGTTTGTGCAGCCTGGAACATTTCAGTCACGTGACCCATACTTCGTTAGCAAGATACCCTGCTGGCGCAGAAAAACAGCCCAGAGATATACCTCGTGGACCTGGGACCTAGGACGTGACACACGAACGAGCACTTAGCCTCGCTGACTTCTTTGGAGGAAAGACGCCAGTTGGTGCCTTAATTGGCCTTCTGGAGCGAAAATTTGCTGGCGCATATTCAGCTCAAGTGCATTATTTATATGCCTCTGTGACTGCTGTGTACTTGCCTTTCTTTGTTTTGGGGGGAGTATTAACTAGACTAGCCAGACTAGATTAGAGCCCCATCTGGGGAGCTCAGGAACAAGCCTGTGTCAAAAACCGTTAGACCCCGCTTCATTTAAGTAATTGAAGTTAGTAATAGATAAGGTTGAATTGTGCTCCCCAAGTGTGATGAGCCATCTACAAATAGCACAAAACTGTGCATTGATGAAACCTCCAGACCAAGTCTGACGGGGCTGGGTGTCCTTTATCGTAATGCAATGCATTTTGATGAGGAACTACCTATGACGTGCTTGCGGAGGACCTAATCTGGAGGTTCTCGTGAAGGGCACTGAGGTTGGGAGGCGTTATGAATGAAGGGTTCCCGGTTTAGATCTCGAAACCTCTGTGTTAGCTCGCATGCCCCATGATTTTGGAGTAGTAGTACATCAGAGCCCAATCGCCAGTCGGATTTGCACTGGAGTACCAACCTATGAACCTATTTGTGGCTTATATGTGCTTCAGGATAACTTGATTATATTGGTATAGGCAGATATGAAGTCGTATTGTGTATCTATGTATAGTGATCTGGGAGAATGAGAAGGAGCTTTGCTTTTCTTCTCTACCTGTTACTGTAGCCTTCTAATTCCGACCCTTCGGGGCTGTCTCAGAAAGATCCAAGTACTGAACTGCACCATGTCAAATGCTCCCCTGTAGCTACAGTTCTGAAACACTGAGCTCTCAACAAGTACAATTTTTTTTGAAAAAATACACAAACACCTAATAACCTCGCTCATCAGTCGCAAATAGTTAGCCGAGTAGCTGGTAGCCTGACGGAACCGTCTGAACATACGTCTTGGTTCATAACTCTTTACGAAACTTTTAATCATGGCCAAGTTCTGTGGTGTTGGCATCGGGATTGGGGTCGCTTGTGTCGATGGCCAAGGACGATTGCTTGTGGGGCGAAGGAAGGGGTCACATGGCTCGGGAACCATCGCATTGCCAGGCGGCCACTTAGAGCTGAACGAGACTTGGGAAGAATGCGCGCGCCGTGAAGTACTCGAAGAAACGGGCTTAACTGTATGCGCTGGCGCAATGCCTCATATTTTTACGTCGAACAGCCGAATGCCAGATGATAAGCATTACGTCACCCTTGTCTTACTTGGTCGCATTCCAGAAGGCGCGGAGCCTCAGAATCTTGAGCCAAATAAATGTGAAGGATGGTCTTATGCTACATGGACTGACCTTCGCGCTTCAAATGACCCCATGTTCTTGCCACTTCGGCACCTGCTAGACAGCGCCGATGCCCCCCTGTGGGCTGTAGCCGAAACTTCTTCTTCGAAGACGAAGCTCTGGCAAAGCTCTGCAACTCACATCGCTGCTGCGCTGGCTGGGGCCGCTGCAGCAGTACTTGTAATGGGCATATCCCGTGGAAACTCGAAGCGTTGAGTTTCTTCCATAAGTCGGTAATAATTTATACTGGCCTCTCTGTCACTTCTTTTCACCTTCAGCTGTTTTACCATTGAGGTTACGGAATGGAGCGCCAATTCAAAAGCTTGGATAAACGCGGAGGTTGCTGGCATTGGTGAAGCGTTATCGCTCATGATTACTTGTTTTTTTTGTGGTAATTGGCAAGAGACAGATGAAAGAAACTGCGATTAAATGATGCACTGATCTGATTTCTTTTAGGAAACGCTCAACCAAGTGGCAGGTCATTTTTGTTCTGGAGGACGCGCAAGTCTTGTCTCTAAACTGAGGTGGCACTGCAGTGGAAACGAGCATTATAACACAGCGAATCCCACTAGATCAGAATGGAAGTCCGTCTTAACGCACGTGCTTTTCAGGCCTCACGAATTTAAGTTTCTATGCTACCTTAAGCCTACCTCCTACCTGGGGTCTCCTGGGTCGTCGGTAGTTTATGTCCATTGCACACTAGTCACTAGGGTCAATAATACATAATATCGCACTGACCGAGGCCCAAGCGGAATTCCTCGTATAAATCAAACACGCAAAAATAAGGAATGTAACATATTGGCGAATTCTATACTCTATACTTGAATCATATCAGAGGCATACAACGACGAACGGCGGTCGGCGGTCGTTGATTTGAGACGGGCCCCGGGGCGGATTTAGAAGGCTAACATGAAGAGCAGAGGAGATAAAAAGCAAGGCAGCTCAAACTACACCTAGGAAGCTAATCAAGAACCCGCAAATCGAAAATTCATTGGCCTCAAGCACGATACTTCTTTATCGGAACTTTAAAGGCGGAGTAGAAGGATACTGCCCCGAAGTACGCGTTATGCGAGGAGGCGATGCGTCTCGGCTGCGCTCCGCGGATCCATCTCGGCTCCGGTCCAGGAGGGGGCTGCGAGCGCCGCTGCTGGCCCCTTTACTTGGGCTTGCAGGTGGAGTGGGGCTCCGCTTGTAGGTATGGACCGCCCTGGGCGGCGGTGGAGCCATAGAATTATGGCTGCTGCTACCAGCAGCAGAATGACTACTGGCAGGCGAAGGCGCCTGGACGGACAAAGACGCAAGCCTGCTCTCAACGCTGCGCGCGGAAGTCAAACCTCTGCTGCTGCCCAGTACATAGCTGTTGCCACCAGGGCTGCTGGCACCACCACCGCTGCTGCTGCTCGTGGAACGCCCGTAGTCGAAGCTGTTCCCGAAGCCGTAGCCAGCGGCAACGCCGCTGCCTCGTGGGGAAGGGCCGGTGGAGCCACGCGCAACGCGGTGGTTGAGCCGCTTGGCCCGGCAGCGCAAGTTGCCGCCTTCGTCAAAGGCAAAGAGCAAGAGGGCCGCGTCGTTGTCTTCGACCCCGGTGTAGTTGCGCGCGCTGAACACCGTGGCCAGGCGGCCCGAGTGCATGAACTTGATCCCGCACGCTACGAACTCGTGGGACCGCACGATGAGCTGCAAACCTTCGCGCTCGCAGAACTCCGCGGTCACGTCCGGCCCAAACTCCGTCACGCCCCCACCTCGAGGAGACCCGTGCACACCCTGTAAAACATAAAGAGCAAAAATCAGGTCATTGGAGCGAGTAATCAACAGCAAGGGTCTCATATCAGCTTAATTTCGTTTCCTAATCATATTATTTCCATGGCTGCCTTTCAATCATTCTTTTTGATGTCACATTGCACAGTTCATAAGTCGGTTTCTAGCCTCCCTTTCTCTTTTAAGTCGGTTTCAAACCTTCTTTTCTCTCGTGGCTCGAAACCTCTCGTTCATCTTTACCTTGTGCGCATCGGCGTCGGAGTGCGTTGGGTCCGACCACAGTGCTTCGGCCACGCAGCGCGGCAACTGGGGGTACCCCGGGGACCCACGCACGAGCTTCCCTGTGGCAGGGTCTGCATGCGCTAGCTCGCGGATAGGGCGCTGCACCGCCGCCAAGTCGGCCACACCCCATCTAGACACACCAAAAGTGGGACAAGTCGAAAAGGGAAAGAGCAAAGAAAAGCGAATGAAAGAATGATGTTTTGAAGATCCAAGGACACGATGCACTGGGTACGACATTACAGGCAATGTACACCACACATGTATCAAAACATCCTCTCCTCTCCTCGTATCGCATGCTCACCTAGGCCCTGGCTCAGGAGCCGCTGCTTGGTTGAAGCTGTGGCGCTGCGAGACGGTTGCCCGGCGGCCCTGAGACCCAATCCCCCCGTGCAGCACGAGCACCGTGCCCTGCACCACGGCGCCCAAGGGCAGCCACTCAAAGGCGTCTGAGACGGACTCGTAGACTGATAGACCTCGGTCGGGGAGGCGAGGAAAACGACCAACGGCGCCGTGCGCACCTACCACCTGAGAGAGAGAGAGGTGATGGTCATGGTGGGTCAAAGAAGACGAGGCAGAGTTTGGTATGAGCAGAGAAGACAGATAGAGAGATAGAGGAGACCACTTGAGCAAGCAATAACCCACACATACAAACAAAGACAGTCACAAGACAAAAGGCAGCAGAACCACTTTAACTCAATATGAAGAATACGTTTCAGAATGGAATGCGGTGTTTAAATGTGCTTCAGATAAGCTCATCAGGGAAGAACAAGACCAATGAACCTCCCAATATGATTACATACCTGAGCTTTGAAAGCCAGAGGGCCGTAGTACGCGTCCTCGTTGCAGGACCGAAACTCGTGATTCCCGCGAAGAAGCCAAATCCGGCTCGGGTACAGGCACTTGAGCGCAAAGAGCACCGCGATGACCTGAAGACATTTAAGAAAGAGGGCGCCATAGCATAGGTAGACAGTAAAGAAAAAAAGAAGGGACGAGAAAATTTAAAGTGAAAATGAAACGAAAAATGAAAGGAGAAGTAATGAGAAATGCTCGGTATTACTAGGGTGCATTGTTCGACAAGAAAACGCATGAAGCACTTCCCTGGTACCTCGAGCTGGTGCGCACCCCGATCCACGAAGTCGCCGTTGAACACGTACGACACCGACTCCACGTCACCTCCTCGGTGAGAAGGAAACCCGTGGTGCGCAAACAAGAGCAGCAAATCCCGGAGCTGGCCTGATGATGTGTGTTTTTTAAAGCAAGGTAAAGGTGGAGACGATGAAAAGAAAGCAGTAAGCATTAGCATTGCCAGTACTTTGAAGATGTTCACAAAGTGATATCATAACCGCCAAATATAATCATGAAGTCCACTACACAATTATGAAGAGAGAAAAAAAACTGAAGTCTAGCTTTTAGCACACCACCGCGCGCTTACAATACCGTGGATGTCTCCGAACACTTTGGCGGGTGCCCCCACGCGCACCACGGTGGGCTGGGTCTGCAGCAAGCGCTTCGTTTCTGCGGCCAAGCACAGCAACTGCTGGGACTGCTCGTGCGCGCTGGCGGTGCCCAGGAGCTCGGCCAACGCGCAGTCTTTGGAGCCCGCCGGCCGCCAGGTGCCGTCGTCGACGTCGGGCGCACCGAGGCATGACGTGGCAAGCCGCTGCGGAGAAGGAACAACGACATGAGAAAATAAAACATTTTTTGGGCGCATCAGGGGATGCAAGAGAGATTATGAGCCAGTCCAAGTCAAGGCCGTTCACGGCAGCTAATGACGAGTGAAATAGATTTGGATAAGTGGAAGTTGAAATACCTGAGCAGCGTCAACGACGCCTTGCGCAGTGGCATGCTCCAGTGAACCCCGCGCTGAAGCTGCGGCACCTCGCCAATCCGCCTGTACAAAAAGCAACGTTATCACTACGCTGACATAAGATAACAGATTTGACAAAATTGACAGGTGACAAGTACATCGACTATCCAAGTATACTTGATAGGACCACTACGTAGTACGTCAATGCGTCGATAATCTTGATTTCATTCACAAGAAGAATCATTGCCTGAGTGCGAAGGCCCTCGTCGAGCACGAGTGCTTCGTTCATCGCGTCTGGCACCCCAGCCGGCACTGAAATCTGCCGGGACATGGGACCTGGAGGCTTTATCAAACCAATGCTGCTACCACCGCTGGGGCGTTTCGCGAGGCTTCCACCACTGCCAGGAGGAGACAGCAGCTGCGACGAGGACGGTGGCGCGGCTGAATGGCCCATCACAGCCAACGGAGCAGAAGAGTTCGTCACAGCGCGGGGGTCGAGCACCACGTTGGGCTTCGAATGGCTGCTGGTACCCAAGGATGAGCCGTTGTAGTCGTTGCTGCCGCTGTCGTCGCTCAAGAGGGCGTCCCTTTGGTCGTTGATGATATTGAGGCAGCGCAGCGGCACAACAGTCAATAAAGAGTGTGAGGCTCGAAGGATGACATAGTAAACGTGTGTGAGAGGGAGACTGAGATAATGGTAGATGAGGTGCAAGATGACGGAAGGAGCGAGTGAGCATCGTTACTCAAGTACGTAGACAAGGGCAAAAATTGACGTTTTACCTCGTCCGTAGGCGCGCTTGGCCGAGGCTCCCAGAGAAAGCTGCTTCCTGAATCAGGGACGAGTTTTTTAAGGAAAGAATCAAAAGACTTTCAAAAGCACTTGTAGACGGTTCCCTTGAAGATGAAAACAACTTTGGGCTTTCTCTTCACGCCTAGAGAAGAAGCAGCACCAGTAACGCATCGTCGCGGAGGTACCTCTTACCTTGAATTGCTCGAAAGACATGTCTCCGTTCTCAGGCCACTGGAGCGACGCCAGGGTGTCTGCAACGCTAGACGGCCGCGATGCCAAGTGAGCCACCAGCTGTTGCCGCCCTATGGGGCCCAAAGTCGACTTCAACGGACCCGTGAAGCGAAAGAATAAAGTCCGGCAACGCATCTCCGCCAGCTGTGAATGAAGCGTGCCGAAATTCGACGAACGGAATGCGGAATGAGATGCGTAATTCACAGGATGTTTTTTGTGATTGTATTTTACATCTACTATTGCCAAAAGCCAAGTAAAATTTCCATCTCAGGCATCTGGTAAAGTGGGCACGCGCCTACCTCGGAAATGTTGCTGTCTCGTTCAGAGCTGAACGTCACGAGCGCGCGGCGCATGAGCGCAAACTCATGAGCATTGAGCCGCCCTGACCCGTCCACGTCACAAGCTCGAAACGCCGAGCTAGCCTAGAATTAATCATGTTTTCAAAGTCAGATAAGGGACGTGATATAACTGTATCTTGGAAAAGTGCTTCAGGGAAGAAATAAATGAAAATTACTCTAGCTAGCAGTCCATGTGTCTCCAAAACCTTAAGAGCTGCATTCGCACAAGCGGAGCATTGTTTCAATTAGTTGAAAGGTTATGTGCTGCTTCATAACTCGATGAGAAAAAAAAAAGCACTCACCATTTGTGCGTCGAGTTTGAAGTGCTGCGTCGCAAAAGCCACAAACTCTGCCTCAGTCATAACCTAGGAACACATCGGAGATTACCAGTGGAGAACCGAATTGAACATCTACTATGCCTATGAGAAAAAGCCGAGAAATATAACGGTATATCCACATATTCTCACCTTTTCTTGGCCATCGGGCGACAAAAGATTGGAGCCGCGCATAAACATAGCCTTTGACTCATTGTACTCTTCGGAGGGACGACCTGTCCAGAAATTCAAATGAAATAAGAAATGAGAATACTGTAATACTGCGAGTGATCTTTACGATCTCATCGCTAATTAAGCTTCATACCGTCTGCTAGCTTCAGTCCAGTCCTTATAAGGAGTTCGTTTTGAGACTTCTCGGGCGAAAAAGGTAACGGAGTGCGCTCGGCGAGAGCATTCGGTGTCGTGGTCATCTTGTCTAAGGATCGTAACCACGAACAAGGACAATCTCAACTCCAGTTTCAATTACAATGAGTAAATGCTTCTGTTCAATGCTTTATTAAAGCTTCTCTGGTCTTAAAATCTGGCAGACCGGGCCAATTCAACCTCGATGCAGCTCCTAGCCTGGGCTGTGATAGACGAAGGACGATAGAAGCAGATAGAAGATTATTTCCCACACAAGTGGATGATGATGTTGTGTCAATGATTTTGAAATCACCAACCAGGACTTACACCCCTACGGGTGTGCCCCTACGGGGTACGGGTTACTGTATGGAATCCCCTGTCACATGCACCATCATTCATCACTACCGTAAGTTCAGATTTACAGATACAGCCAGAGGTGATTCTTCCGAGATACAAGCGATGCTGAAGTATACATGGCGATGAGCGGCCAGTCTTTCCCTTCGGAATTCTATGAGAACGGGATTTCTTAATTCCCTTCCGTGAACCTCCACCCTAGGTTACGATTTACGCCGTAAATTACGCGTAAATTACGCGGGGAAGTAATTTTTACCAACCAGACGTAAATTACGTCACAAAATCCCGCTTATACGGCAGTGACGTCACAGTAGAATATCCCTGACTCCATAAGATGTAACTCATCAGCACGACAACTCTTCGTGGTGGACTCTTTTGAACGGCACCCATGCCGGCAAAGCGTGGCACTTCCCTCTGGGCAGAGACCACGCCCATCACGAAGGATATTTCAAAAGAAGGGCAAATCGCACACAAGCAGAAAGGCTAGTGAAGTAAGAAGTAGGGAATCGAGTTCGGAAGGGAAAAGTATCACCTAAGAATTCCAAAAGAAAAATGGAAAGAGATGGAGTGGGACAAGCAAAGCAGCAATCGCGAGTTTGGTGCGCTGAGCAATCCAAACAAAACTTTTTGTGGTTGGTTTCAAGCGGCTTGGTCATTCGCCATTCTGGTCCAGCTCGCAGCTCCTGAATTCTTATCGTTTTTCGTCTTCGTCTTCTCTTTTCGTCTTGGCTCTGCGCCTAACTGCGGTTTCTGGCTCATCATTTGCTCAGCAGCCTCACGCAGACCACGCCGCTACTACTCCAGCTGTGCGGCCAAGGCTATCGTTCCAGACCTTACTGCTTGCTGGAATAGTGCGCTTTGCTCATTCAGTAACACAGCAGCGCGAGCTATTATTGAGTGGGCTAAGTCACCGAGCACTAAGAACGAAATGGGCAGTGCCGCTGGCGCTTCGTTTGAGCCGACTAGGAATTGGCGGGGGATGTACTCCGGGGTATTGGTATTTAGTAATTTCACATTTCACCTAGCAGCTGGAATATAGAATATAGAATCCTGCCAAACTCCGAACTCAGAACCAAGATTTCCTTTGGCGCAAGCCCCAAATGAGGACTGGGGTCAGAAGGGCGGGGGCTTATAGGAAACATTCAAAGCAGTAAATCTAATACTTGAAGCTAGAAGAGGAGAAGAGGAGCTAACCAGGCACACGTTCCCATGAACTACCTTATACCATTTGGCGATTAACGAGCACAAACATTAGACACAGTCCAAATTGAATAGGCAAGGCAATCATTAATTCAATAAGCTACTGGTTTTGAGAAGTATGTGCATGTAAACCGACAGATAGATACTTCGAATGTCGGGTAGCTAAAGCTGGAGTGACCAGGATTTCTAGTACTTAGGATTCCTGGGAAGCCCCGTTACTTTGAGAGAGGTCCGTCGGGAGAAATATAGGCGGCCAAGTCGCCTTAGAACGATTTTCTTCTTTCTTCTTTAGCGCCTGTTTCCGGGATTTACGAAAACAACGAGAAATGAGAGTGACTCGACGAAATACGTTCACACAGGTTTTTCATTTTGCAAATACGCACAAATATCACTAGGTCGTACAGCTTTATGCCTTGGAAGCAGTAATGCGGACGCAGTAACGAAAAGAACCATCTTAAAGCGTACTGAAATAATACCTGTTGCCTCTTGGCAAGTCGACTGTAGCGCTCAAGCACGGCCGCTTCTCGTGCCACTTCTGCAAGCACATTGGCTTCTGACTGCTCCAATATCAAGGCCCCTGGTAGCACATGGCTTCTCTTCAAAAAATTGCTTCGAGTCTCGTCGTCGTTTTTGTCATCACATTCGTCCAGTGCAACCCAGGAGGACGACACCGAGTTGCGTTGTGCGCGATGGCGAAGCTTAGCCGTTCGCTGGTTGTTTTGGCGCACAACACTGGCGCGTTTTGCTTCTAAACGCCTCAACTCCACGTCATAAGCACGGAAGTCTCTGGTGGTGCTGCTGGTACCACCCGAGCCGGAAACGCTGAACTTACAACTGGTGCTGGTGCTGGTGCTGCTGTTAGTAGTTCCGCTGAGGCTACTGCGACCGGCCTCCACAGGCACCCAGAGAAAACCGAATTGGTTGCGGCTGTTGCTGCTGCTGCATCCGCGGTCCCTGCCCACCGGCAAATGTGCGCCGTGCGCCCAAGCAGGCGTTACGGCTCCTCCGCGTGCTACTGCTACGCTCACAGGGGTCGTTTCTCCAAGGTCAGCCGACCTCTGAGCTGCTGCTGCTGCTGCTGCTGCAGCCTTGGTTGCTACTTCTTCCTCCTTTTGCATGGCCTCGGTGACGGTAGAGGCATCAATTAGCCCTGCCAAGTATAGCTCCGCCGTTGCGCGCAAGTCCTTGGACTTGAAGGTGCGGCACTTCTGGCGCAAGGCTTGCGCTTCTAGGGCAAAAGTCTCCGTGAGTGGCGGCACCGCTGCCAACGGCGTGGCTTCTTCCTCTTCTTGCATCGATGACATATCATGAGAAGAAGTGGTAGCCGCCGAAGATTCTGGCGGTACTCGGATGAGAGCTGATAAAAGCCGAGCCGCTACGCTGTTTCCTGAAGCAAAGGCACTGCGACTCTCATTGCTAGGCATCGCGTTTTGCTCTTCCATTATTCCCTGAATGGCAGGGTTTGACGTCGGCGCCTCTATGTAACCTTCTTCATGGTAAACCTCAGCGTTTTGGCCGCTCGTAGGAGCTCCCTCGCCGAATGTCGTGCGAGCACGATTGTTCAAGCCCTCACGATCTTGCTCTGCACCCTCACCGTCTTTGGTGTTCTCTCCAGTTTGAGCAGGAGCCTCTGAAGAATCTGCGCTACCAGAATGCAGCCGCTTTCCACTTCCTTTTCCGCTCAAGATTCCAGGAAAGACCTTACCCCTAGCGCTGGTGCTTGTGCTGCCGTGGCGGTCGTAAATATCACACCTGCTGGTTGCCGCAGGTGCAAGATAGTCATCCTTCGTCATGACCCATTCCAAATGCGCTTGCGTTGCTCGCTCAATGTCACCCGGTCCCGCAAGCGGCGCTGTGCCATTCGAATAGGCGTTGGAGTACGTGTGGTCTTTCTTGAAAGAGTTCGCTGCACGGTCTGAAAGGGTGGTAGGAATCAGCCCACCATTCGTGGAGTCCGCTTGCTCATCCACCGGCCATGATACGTAATCCCCCGTAGCGCAACGCTCCGGCGCAAATTCCGCCAGGTCAGGAGCGAGGGCAGATGCCAGGACAGGCGCCACTTCAGAGGGCCTTAAAGGAGGGACTTCCTCTCCTGAAACTGCTGAAACCGTTGTCCTTTCTCCGTGCTCGCTCGAGGTGGCAGCAGCAGGAGTCGTGGTAAAAGCAACACTTGCAGCTCGAGAGCGCGATTTCCCTTCAGCAGCAGGTGAAGCCAGCTTCGCGCGGCGAGCGAGGCCTTTGGACAGCGGTTCGAGGTCTCCTCGCGCAGTTAGCCAAGGCCACAAGCGGCTTGCTACCGGCACTTCGTCCCTGCCAAACACCTCGGATTCGTCGGGCAGAAAATGCTGCGCTTCCTCTTCATCTTGAGCGGCCGCTTGCCGTTGGAAAAAGAGTGCACTGTCTCTAGAGTCGCCACCCAAGTCGTCGAAAGAGCCGTCCAGGCCTGCTTGCAAACCGCTTCCACCACTGTCGACTCCGTTCGCCTCCCCGTTCCCGTCAGCAGCGCTTCGCAGTTGATTCGCTTTGCGTTCAGCTCGGCGGTTGGCGTCTTTTTGCCGCCGGTACTGCCGCCGCTGCTCTTTCTTTTCAAAAGCTAGCATTCGGCCCTAGAAATTAGAGGCCAGAACAAGGTCAGAAGGCTGTTTAATTGCATCGGGTAATAACGAGGAGTTGACCGAAAAATGTTCGAGGTGCAATATACAAAACGTGTGCACGTAATATCAAAGAAGTCCTTTGCGCGTGCTAACCTTAAGGGCTGCCACTAGAGGCTGTGCGTCAGCATGTTCATGAAAATTCGGGATTCCAGAGCCACGCAGCCGGACGACAATGGTGCGAGCATCGCTACCTGGAGCACCACCACCAGTGCCATAGCCAGCTCCCTCGTTGCCACCTGTTGGAGCACTGCTGGCGTCGTCTTCACTCCCTTTGCGGGCAAGCAAGGTCTGCAGGGCCGACATTTTTCCTTTGCCTCGGAAACCTTTTGCGGCGCCCTCGCGGCTTCCCTTCCCTGAGCCTTCCGCACCACCAATGCCCAGGCCACTGCCTGAAAAACCAGCGGCCGCGTACAGGTCTTCGAGCCCTTCAAGGGGTTCTTCGGATTGGCCTTTCTTGAGCTGCTGCTGATGCATGAGGGTGGCTAGGCTCTTTCCTGAAGGGGCCCCATGGGATGAAAGCTCGCCACTAGGCTCAATAGAGTTGACTCCAATGAACGAATTGTTTGCGTCGTCGTCAATTGAAAATGCATCCAAGTCCTCGAACAAAACTCCATCGGAAGAATCTTTGCGCAGCACTTCTTTGCCGTGACGCGCCACATCTCGCGGTGGCACAGCTGTCGCACTTCGATCTGAGACGCTGCTGCTGCTCCTCGCTCGGCTGAAGACATCCGACGCACCCAGGCTGTTTGAGTCTACGACGCTTTCGAGGCGGTGTTCCATTAGCATACGCTATGGAAATACCAACAAGTAATTCGACAAAGGTTGAGACAATGATTGGAATCGACAAAAAGGGAGACGAGGAATTAGAGATATGAATCTCTGTCAAAGAATTCGTTGTCGTACCCTGCGTGTAACAACCCTCCGAATAACAAGGAGTTCTGCGACAAGCTCAGAGCGCTTATCTGTGCTGGCCAGCATTGCTTTGATCCCCGCACTGAGAGTGCATACATAGAAATGAACAAGCAAGTAAAACAATTGAGAACATACAGAAAAATCTTAGGGTGCAGAATCATGCATCGAATCTCACTTCGTGCCCGCTTCTCGGAGGTAGGCCATTTCCGGGCCAATCACTTCTGCTAAGCTCATATGGCCTCAAGCTAGAACGAACAGCGGCGGAATAATAGGTTGGGATAATAGGTTGGGGCAATCGAATTTCTGTAGAAGTACACGCGGCTGAAATTCAGGTATTCAATTAAACGGGGTTCCCAATGCTGGAAAGAAGCTAAACTCTCATTAGTGCCAAGGGTATCTCATGGATACCCCTTGTTAGTTTGCGCAGTTAATACTACTGTAACTTGTAGTCGTAGACGTCGTAAATTTGCACCTTCCAAACTCCTAGGGCCTGCAGCTTCCTCGCCTTCCTGCTGGGTACTTACAGAAGTATAGATATAGGCTCCAGTAGTTCACTAAACAGTAGACGCTGAGTGTTGGGCGCGTGGGTGCTTAGATCAACGCTCCGTGACATACAGTATATTATAGGCATTCTTTCTGAAGGTGAGACGGAGACAAGATAATTCTGATTATCGGAATTATAATATTGCCTGAGTTTAGTGACTTTTAAACCCCCTGTATTGGCCAAAAGATCGCCTCTCTTGCAGGGGCTTGCAGGGGCTTGCAGTGGTTTCCCTTTGTCTTCCTCGTCATCCGGAGCCGTTCGCATCCATCCACAACACCACAGCGAGGATCGCACTTCATTCTCGAGCGTGGCGTCGTTGGTGGAGACAATGATTAAGATTGGTTTTAAGCTCTCAATCATCTTTGTTGTGAATTTTGCATCGCTTGCGCGAGCTGAAGGAGGAGATATTGTGCCTGAGTGGATCGAGGATGGTGGGTGGATCATCCTTATACTCGCATGTCTTGCCATGTTTTACGGCCTCGCAACCGTGGTTGAGGAATTTTTCGTGCCCGCTCTGAACACGGTTAGTCTTTGATAACAGCTATCTTATTTGCGCTTCTACCGACCTGCGCATGCATGTGTGATTTGTGCCACTGCGCCAACCTTTTTGGGTGTCACGCCCGCATCCGGTCTCCGGCGGCATTCACGGTGTCCATAACCTATCTTCTCTTGCGAATTTTCCCTCGCCAGTTCTGCACCACGTACAAGATTCCTGACGATGTTGCGGGCGCCACTTTCATGGCTGCGGCTGCATCCTCGCCGGAAATGTTCGCCGCGTTCATTTCGTTGTTCATTACGCACTCCGCCCTTGGCGTTGGCACCATCATTGGCAGCGAACTTTTCAACCACCTCATGATCACGGCAGGTTCGATTTACTACTCCAAAGGTGGCAACATTCAGTGCGACTGGCGGCTCGTGGGTCGGGAGTCATTCTTCTACTTGTTGGCCATGGCCCTTCTGGTGAATTATATACCTCTGCGTGGGGGGTGGTTAGAGAAGAGTCGGCTTGTTTTGAGATAGTTACAGAACTCAGTGTTTTCTGGCTTTCTTTTTTATTACCTAGCTGCTCCTGCATCCTCCTTGTCTTGTCCTTAATGATCAGTGTTGGTGCCTTCTGGAGACGTCAGCGAACAGCGATGAATGCCAAGGCTACCTTGACAATGCACCACTCGTAGGGCCGGCTGGCGACCCTAATTATGGGTCAAAACTTGCTGACCTCAGGGAATCTGGCTGCATTTGCGTGTACTGGTATCACCCTACAGTGCTAGTGCTTGGGTACCTGTCCTACGCGCTTACCTGCGCCTTTTACCAGAAAATCATGGCGTCGTTTTGCCCTGGCAATACGAAGAGCCCCGCCGCATTGGAAGACGACTGGAAAAAGGTGAGTTCTTCAAAAATAACCTCTTTACTGGTGCCAAAACCATGAATTGTGTGCCTACTTAATACCACTGTCTGGAGAGGTCTGCTGAAGAAAGTACCATGTTTTTATTGGAGGTAAGAGGTAATTGAAGCAAGCGTTATACCCCACTTACCTTCCAACCTCGGATTTCTCTGTTGTTGCTTCTCTTGGGGTGTAGAAAAAGGCTGAAAATGGATTTGAAGATCCCGGTGACAACGGCTTGCGGTCGTCGCATTCGGTGTTCAGCCAGCCTATTGAGAACTTTGCCTCCAACGCCCCCAGTGGCGTGCGCGATTCTCGGGCCGAGTCCGCCGCGCAGCACATGGAGAACCCCATGGGCGCACCTCAAGGCATGTCTAAGATGAGCGTATCCGACACGGAAGCAGACATGTACGGCAACTCGGAACGGGTGACGCGCGCCCGAGCGTTCACCACCTCGGTGGGCACGACGCTGATGCAGAATTTGGCCCCCGCGCATCTGGCGGAAGGGGCCACGGCAGACCTTTACCAAGTGATTACCGAGGGCCCCGACTCCTTTTCGTGCTACCTGTGGAAAAAATCGCAGTACTACTCCAAGATTCCAAACCACCCCAAGGCGTGGCCGCTGCGGTGGTGCATTATTGATTCCAACGGCTTCCGTTCTTCGCGATCCCGCGGCCTTACGCGAGGCACCAAGGCCATGGACCTCTTCAACGCGTTCGCGGTACGTGACTGATGCAAGGATAGACCTACACAAAATTGCCTCTTCCTTTCGTTTTTTTTGGGCAATTTGCAATATATCGTCCTGATGGCGCCATGATAATCAAGCACACGTTCAAATGCTTGTTCATGATGTCGAAAAATTGTTCATTAGTTGGACACGAATCAATGCCCTTCTATGTCGATGGCATTTGTTCATGTATTCCCAGGTGGACATCGTCGACGAAGACCGTTGCCTCATCAAGATTTCCGCACCACGTGGCTCGTTTTTGCTCCAAGCACCGTCCGCTGATATCCTTCACCAGCTTCACCAGCGCCTCACCAGCAAAATGGCCGAGTACAAAACCATGTCAACTGCCGCGCGTAAAGCAATGCGCCAAGCCTCTCTGAAGGACCCTTCCAACGTGGACGTCAAGTCCTTTGCAAGCATGAGCGAGACAGTCGAAGAAGGGTTCGAGCATGCTACTGAAGAACACGACGAGGCAAGTTGTCAGAGAAAGAGATGGCAATGGTCGCAGAGCAAAAAAAAATACAAGCAAATTATCATAACTTCCGCTTAATTCCGGTTATATTCATTACTTTGGTTAAATACGGCATTGCGATTGTCGCATTACTCACAGTGCCATGCCACACCAATTTATGTCCTCCTATTTGATATTGTTCTTCTGCATTTGTCGCCATCCAGGATCACGAAGATATGCTGGCGTGGCCGACCTCGAATGCGTGGGTGCCTTGGCACCTCCTCGTGCTGCCCGTCAAGATCATGCTGCACTACACTGTTGCCGACGTGCGAAAGCCCGGCGACGAGCACAAGTACATTCAATCCATGCTCATGTCCGTGTTTTACCTTGCCTTGTTTTCGTTCATCATGACCGAAAGCATGGGCTTGTTGGGGCCACTCATTGGCATCGACGACATCATCATGGGCATCGTGTTCGCCGCAGCGGGAACGTCGTTCCCGAACGTGTTTGCGTCCATGGTGGTCGCACGTCAAGGCATGGGCAATGCAGCCATCTCGAACGCGCTCGGGGGCAACGTGTTCAATATCTTTATGGGCCTGGGCTTGCCTTGGATATTCTACATAATCATTCCTGGTAAAACATGAGGTTATCTTCGTTCAGCTCATCTATACCATGCCGATTGAATGTATTGCTAAAAAACTTCGAATGCATCGCTTCAAGATATCTTTCTCTCTTGACGGTGATCTGCGTTGTACGATTGTCACAGGCCAGGAATATGTGGATTACGACAACTACGTATACTACGGCCTCTCCAGGGGCGGCATTCTGTTCCCACTTTTGCTCTTGGTCATTGTGCTTGTGGCCTTCATTGCGCTCCTCATCAGCACGGGCTGGAACCTTTACACGTAATTAAAGCCATGTCTCCTTTTAATTATTTGCTTCATTGTTAGACGCCTCAAGTGTATTTCCTTTGCGAATTTAGCTTGAGTTCTTGTATTTTTGTATGATGTCAAAGTTCTTCAATCTAAGCTCTATTAATGTTGTCTTTCCAGATCATTCTTCCATCTTTATTATTGATTCCCTGAGCGTTTTCAAATTTGCCAATGCATCTATCAAATGAACACCAAGTCTGTTTAAAGCTATTTTTTGGGCTTGCACGTTGATTAGTTTTTTTTTCCCTCATTATTTGATAGACCCAGCGCTAAATCTGAATTGCTTCTCCATTGCACCTATCCGCTATCTGCTGAACAGATCTCACGCCCATACCGCCATCGTCCTCTACGGTTGCTTTTTGGTATACGTCTTAACTACGCAATTGGAAGTCCCTGCCCTTGGGTAATTTGCCAAGTACGAACTTGAACGTCTTCGATCTACCGAGCAAATTTAATCCAAGCGGCATTACACCCACTGCCGCTAAGGTATTGCGAGGCAGTGGCATGTCTCATTGGCATCGCAGTCACCGCAGTTTACGTCACTGGGTACATTCTGGAAGATTACAGAAATTTATTTCGACAAGTCAAACGGATGTCACTGCCCAATGTTTCAACCCGGTCTTGCGAGGTGCAGGGGTCTAATGGCGTAAGCTTCTAGTCAGTGTCAGTGGACAGAGTTTTCATCTAGTTCCCGTTTATTAGTAACGAAGAAGAGCGGCCAGTCTCTTCTAAGAAGTCAGAGTCCTTCTGGCTTATAGAAAAGCCGCCGTGCTAGGTTCGGTTTCCCGCGGGAAATTCCGCGGAATTCCCGCGGAAAGCGGAAAAGGGAAATTTTTACCAATCAGACGTGATTTTCGCGACGGGAATTTAGCAGTGACTTTATGACCACGGCACGGAAATACCGCGGAAAACCCGACAACCCGCGGAAATCCCACGTGAAGTGAAATTTTTAGCCATCGCGCAGGAATTCCGCGGAAACGGGAATCTCACCCCTGCCGCCGTGGCTTGTAGTTCAAAGTTCGAGGCCGTGAGGTCGTGCTCTATTCATTTTAAATGAATTTCTAATCTTCATACTGGAATTGCCAGAAATTTGTTGAAGGAGAAGGAGGGGGATCTCCCGGCCTCTGGTCTCCTGCTCTCCTGCATTGAGGCTAAATAGAATCCGCCGTCTGCAGACCACTGCAGACGGGGAGTTGAACTGGAAGTGAGAGCTTAGGGTCTGAGAATTGGGCAAGCTAAGGCCCCGGTAATTGGTATTCGATTATTAATCATACTTCACTGACGTCATTGACAGCCCATTTCCCATGGAAATAGTATACTGGGCTCGGCATATTTGCATCAGCTGCTGATGTTGTTAGATTAGATTAGATTATACTCCCCCAGTGTAAAGAAAGACAAGGGCAGAAATAACACGCTCTCAGAGGTGATCTGTATTTGCACTTGTGGCATGTATCTGCGCGTTCCAGAAGGCTCTATCTGG